>ERZ837910.290-NODE-290-length-78916-cov-5.790619_pt1 | contig 78916 bp, 60 predicted proteins | sample MGYA00519940_ERZ837910 | MGnify/ENA primary metagenome ERZ837910 (study PRJEB31850, sample SAMEA3708825) | human gut metagenome | biome: human gut; feature: human-associated habitat; material: faeces | place: China | collected 2014 ... | reverse complement strand
CGGCGGTCTTGAAAACCGTTGAGCTGCGAGGCTCCGGGGGTTCGAATCCCTCTCTTTCCGCCAAAGTACTACGAATCGACAGTAAGAGGGGCTATTCAGCAGCCCCTCTTATCTTTTGGTTGTGATTGTCACCCGTTTTTGGATGCAGCTATCGCTCGCTCAGCTCCTTATAGCGTTCCAGCCGCAGTTCGCAGTAGTTTTCGATTATTTCGGCCGCCTTTTGAACACGATCCATGTGCATCTCCAACTCCTGCGGAGCCATGTAAAACTCGGCGCTGTAAGGTGTTTTCATCAGTATTTGTTTCAGACACGGCAGCGTAAAGATGTTTTCAATATGGTTGTCGTCGAATACCAGCATTAGCTTCGTTGAAAGTGTCCGCATCCGGTCGTGCATCACCACCGGATCGTGGATGTCGAACTCCATCCCGTGATAGACGTAATAGAGCGTATGGTAGAAATAGACTACGGCCTGCGCCGTGAACTGCGCCGCCAGACGCACGTTGCGGCTCTCGACAAACGCATCCTGCGCCTGTTACAATAGGTAGTTGCCCAGCGTGCGGAAGGTGTCGAAATGGAATCTGGCATCGGCGTAGGACGCGGCGAAATTGCAGGGGTGCTTCGGGCGGCGGAAATGGTGGCGGTCGCTGCAATAGAGTAACTCACCCTCGCTGCGGGCGAAGTAGAGGAACGGCGTCCAATTCGATTCGACATAGTTCAGCGGCAGGATGTAGAGATTGATGTAGGTGATCTTGCGGTGGCGGTAGGGCATGCGGTACCGCAGGATGCGTTTGGCCCGAATCCAATCGTATTCGGGTGTTTCGCGCACGACCATCAATAGGTCGTAAGCCATCGCGTCGCTGTGGGGCGTGCCGCCGACCAGTTTGCCGAAAAGCAGGATGTATTCGGGGTCGAAATAGCCGTCGGTCAGGTGGAGGACAATCTGCGCCGCTTCATTGGGGTCGTAAAGTTGTCCGGCGGGGGGCGGGGTGATCGGGTTGAGGTTCAGGGACAGATTGTTCCGGAGTGGTGGCGGGCTGTTCTGAGGCGGATTGCGCGTTCGGTTGTCCCGGAACGAGTTGTTGTCCGGGCTGAACGGTTGCGGACGTTTCGGGGACTATGGGTTGCGCAGGATTTTCGTGCGCGGGATTTTGATTCGTTTCCATTTTTGTTCGATTTTTTTAGATTGCAGACGAAGCCTGCGGGGTTTGAAAACATGCACAGCGTGTTTGCAGACCTCCGCCGGGGACGGCTTCGGTCTGCCGCTGCCGATGGCAGCGAATACGATGGGCATAAAAAGGGCTGTCCTTATCGTGCGACGAGGCACAACAAAGAGAATAACAATTTGGTTAGCAGTCGTTTGCTAATCGGGTGGGGCCGAAACGAGTGGTTGCACGGCGGAAACCGCCTGCGGCTGGCCTTGCGGCATGTCGGCGTCGAAACGCGGACGGAATGTATGGTTCGCATAAAACAAAAAAAGGTGCGCAGCTGCGAACCATACATCCCCCTGTTACAGGCTCAATAGAGTGCCATTCGCGGGATTGCTCCCCAACGGCTCTGCGCATACTTTTTTTTGTGGTGGCCCTACTGAGCACCATAATAACAGGTTTACTAACATATGATTCGCAGGGGCAAAGATAGAAAAAATATTTTATCTGCTATAATGTTATTTTACAATGGAATATTTTATTATCTTTATTCAACCTCAAAAAATTATGAATATGCCACTACCAACTGTTAATGCCCGAAAATTATCCTTTAAGAATAATGAATATGTATGCTGGATCGATATTATGGGAACCCGTAATATTATGTCTGAATCTGTTTCAAAAGCTGCAAATTCTATATTTAAACTCCATTCTTGTGTTATGGATTGTATAGATGAAGATGGAGATGCGACTTTCTATCCACTAATGGATGGTGTATTCATTACCTCTCCTAATTACGGAAAAATTTTCCTTATCATAGATAAACTTTTTTCTCGATTTGCAGATATTTTCCTTACGACACCAAATCATGAACATTTATTTGTTGTAAAGGGGTCATTGTCGTATGGTCCGATTATGCATGGATGTGATATTACTGATGAAATGTGTGAGATGATGGTGTGTAATGATACATACAAACAATTTATACTACTCGGCTTACCGATGATTCAGGCATATAACGTAGAGGCAACAGCTCCTCCGTTTGGTATTTTCATTCATGAATCGGCTCGAAAATATAAGGGACTTCAAGGTCGATATTATGGATGGAAGTATCGTGATGACGAATTTAATCTTCTTCCGAATCAAGAGGAAATTAAACAAAAGTTGATGAATAAAGTAATCGAGTATTTTAATTGGTGTGAACAGTACTGTAACTATCTAGAAATGGATGAAAATAAAATTGCTAAATATAAAAAATTAGCAAAAGAATATTTTAATAGATTGAAATATATAAAAGAGTAACAATAATTTCTTAGTTTTATCCTAACCAAATGTAACACAACAGGGTGAAACGATGAAAATCGGCTGTGGGCTATTCGGTGTACTCAAATAGATGTTAAAGTACAAAAGACTGATATACAACGAAGTATAGGAGAGCCCCTCCCGGATTATCAAAAAAAGCCCTGATAAAACAAGCCCCGGAACGTTCCGGGGCTTTTGCTAGCGTTTATTTCCGCTTTTTGCCTTTCGCGGCGACACGCTGGGCGGCCGTGACGGTCCGTTTGGGTGTCTTGCGGACGCTTTTGGCGCCCTTGCCTTTGCCGTTCTCGTCGCGGCCCCATGCCGTGCCGTCGTCGAATTTCATGAAGGCCGACCAGTCGAAGCCTTCGTTCGACATTTTGCTGAAATCGGGGATTTCCGGACGGGGTTCGGTTTGGACCTTGGTTTTCAGCTTGCGGCGCGGCGCGGCGGATTCGTCGCCGGTAGCCGGGGCGGTTTGTGCCGGGGCGGCCGGTTTCTCCCTGCGGACGGATTTTTTCGGGGCCGGGGCGTATTCCTCTCCGCCGGCGTCGACCGTTTTCGCGCGCCGGGGTTTGCGGGCTGCGGCTTCCTCGCCGTCGCGGGCGATTTCGGCTATCGGCCGGCGGCCCCGGTTCAGGCGGTTGAGCTTGCGGACGATCTCTTCGGCATCGTGGAACGGCACGCTCACGAACGAGAAGTTGTCCGAGATCTGGACGTCGTTGATGTATTTGTCGCGCAGGCCGCACTTGAACTTGAGCATATCGACCAGCTTGCGCGCCGTGTAGCCGTCGCGTCTGCCCACGGCGAGGAACAGCCGCGCCGTGCCTTTGCGGTCCACCGAGAACGAACGGATTTCGGGGTAGTTGCTCTGGTCGAGTTCGCTGCGGAACGCCAGACGCAATAGGGCGCCCAGCGCCACGTCGGGCGTGTATTCGGCCAGCAGTTCTTCGGCGAACTCCCGGTATCCGTCGTAACTTTCGTTTTCGACGATCTCCTGCATCTCATCCTTGATCTTCAGCCGTTTCATCTCGACGATGTCTTGCGGCGAGGGGAGGGTTTCGCGCTTGATCTCGACCTTGATGTCGCGCATCAGGTTGTTCAGTCCCCGGAATTCGGAGGGCGAGACGAAGGTGATGGCTGTGCCCTGCTTGCCGGCGCGGCCCGTGCGGCCGATGCGGTGCACGTAGCTTTCGGAGTCCTGCGGCAGCGAGTAGTTGATGACGTGGGTCAGATTGCCCACGTCGATGCCGCGCGCCGCCACGTCGGTGGCGACGAGGATATTGACCGAGCGGTCGCGGAACTTGCGGAGTATCTTTTCGCGCTGGGCCTGCGAGACGTCGCCGTGCAGCACCTCGGCGGCATAGCCGCGGGCGGCGAGCCTCGATGCGGTTTCGTCGGCCCCGATCTTGGTGCGGGCGAAGATGATGCCGTAGAATTCGGGCTCGACGTCGATGATGCGGGTCAGGGCGTCGAACTTGTCGGCTTCGCGCACCTCGAAGTAGATCTGCTCGGTGAGGTCGGTCGTGAGCTGCTTGTTCTCGACGCGCACGATCTCCGTGTCGCGCATGTAGGTTTTCGAGAGCCGGATGATGCGTTCGGGCATCGTCGCCGAGAAGAGCAGCACGCGCCGCTCCTCGCTGGTGTGGCTCATGATCTCCTCGACGTCCTCCACGAAGCCCATGTTGAGCATTTCGTCGGCTTCGTCCAATACGAGGTAACGGACGTTTTCGAGTTTCAGCGTGCCGCGGCGGATGTGGTCCAGCACGCGGCCCGGCGTGCCGACGACGATATCGACGCCTTTGGCGAGCCGGCGCAGCTGTTCGCTCATCGCCGCGCCGCCGTAGATGGCGGTGATCGAGAGTCGTTTTTCGCGGTTGTAGGAGAGCAGCTCCTCGGCGGCCTGCAGCGCCAGTTCGCGCGTCGGCACGAGGATAATGGCCTGAACCGGTCCGCGGGCGGGTTCGAGCGACTGGAGTATCGGCAGGCCGTAGGCCGCGGTTTTACCCGTACCGGTCTGCGACTGGGCTATGATGTCGTTGGTTTTGGTAAGCAGGTGGGGGATTGTGAGCTTCTGGATTGCGGTGGGCGTCTCGAATCCCTTGGTGCGGACTGCGGTGAGCATCTGCTCGGAAAGCCCCAGTGCGCTGAAATCGTCTGTAATGGTCATGTGCATATTTTAATCGGGGGCAAAGGTACGATAAATAAAGCAGATAGATACTGCGGCGCGCGAAAAAAGATGAAAGTCCGGCGGCGGGCGTTTGCCGGGATACAGCCGATTTATACCCGATCCGGGCGGTCGGCGCGGTCGATTGAAATATTTTTGTTATATTTGCCCGAATTTTTAATCTAAATAGGATGGCATACAATTTATTGAAAGGCAAGAAGGGCCTTATTTTCGGAGCACTCAACGAGCAGTCGATCGCATGGAAAGTGGCGGAACGCGCCGTTGAAGAGGGTGCCGAAATCGTCCTCACGAATACTGCCGTATCTATTCGCATGGGTACAATCGGCCGGCTGGCTGAAAAATGCAATACGATCGTCGTTCCGGCCGACGCCACGAGCGTCGAGGATCTGGAGAATCTGATCGACAAGACGATGGAACATTTCGGGGGCAAGTTCGACTTCATGCTCCACTCGATCGGCATGTCGCCCAACGTCCGCAAGGGCCGCACGTACGACGATCTGGATTACGATTATCTCTCGAAGACGCTCGATATTTCGGCCATTTCGTTCCACAAGGCGATTCAGGTGGCACGCCGCAAGGACGCCATCAACGACTGGGGTTCGATCGTGGCGCTGAGCTATATCGCCGCGCAGCGTACGCTTTACGGCTACAACGACATGGCGGACGCCAAGGCGCTGCTGGAGTCGATCGCGCGCAGTTTCGGCTATATCTACGGCCGTGAGAAGCACGTGCGCATCAACACCGTATCGCAGTCTCCGACCCCGACGACCGCCGGAAGCGGCGTGTTGGGACTGGGCGACCTGATGGAGTTTGCCGAGAACATGTCGCCGCTGGGCAACGCTTCGGCGGAGGACTGCGCCGACTATGTGCTGACGCTCTTCTCGGACCTCACGCGCAAGGTGACGATGCAGAACCTCTACCACGACGGCGGTTTCTCGTCGATGGGTATGAGCCGCCGCGCCATGAAGACCTACGAGAAGGGACTTCGTTTCGACGACGTGCACCAGAATCAGTATCCGTTCGGCGAAGGCGAAAAATAGCCGTCGGAAAAGGTTGGAATAAAAGAGGGGGAAAGTCCGAGACTTTCCCCCTCTTTCGTGTCAATACATATGGTCGTTCCCGCGTATCTCTTCGCGGGTGATCGGCTTGCGGTTCATGGCCCGCCATGCGTACCAGATATAGGCTGCGACGAACGGGATCATCAGCGAGACGACGCTCATCACTTTGAGCGTGAATTCGCTCGACGACGAGTTGTAGATCGTCAGCGACGACTGCATCTCCGCCAGCGACGGGTAGTAGGCCGTGTTGTTCCATCCGGCGCACAGCAGCAGGGCCAGTACCGTCAGCACGGTGCCCGCGCCGCCGAACCAGACGGCATTGCGTTTTCCGCGCCAGCCCGAATAGATGCTCCACAGCACCGATACCACGCCGATCAGCAGCGCTGCGGCCACATAGGGCATTTCGAGCATGTTGTGCAGGTATTTGTAAGGCTCGGCCGAAATGCGGCCTGCGGCATCGACCGCCAAACCGTCGGAAAAGAGCAGCCAGACGAAGAACGTCAGGAAGAAGACGAGGAACGGGGCGGCGAGCGTCAGCATGCGCCTGCGGGCGCGGGCGAAGAGCGTCTCGTCGGCGATGTTGTTCATGAAATACTGGCAGGCCAGCATCCCGGAGAGGAACATCACGGCCAGCCCCAGCGCCATGTTGCGCATGTCTCCGAGCGCTTCGAGACCGTGCCACGGCGTGGTCCACTGCGAGATGACCGTTGCGCTGCCGCTGCCTGCGCCGTTGGCCAAGTTGAGGCGGTCCACCGTGAAGTTTGCACCCGTGAAGAGCGTCCCGACGGCCGTGCCCAGCAGCAGGGGACCTGCGATGCCGTTGATCGTCAGGAAGACGTCGAACGTCTTTTCGCCGAAAACGTTGCCTGCCTTGCGGCGGAACTGGTAGGCGACGGGCTGTATGACGAAACTCAGCAGAATGGTCATCCAGACATAATAGGCGCCGCCGAACGAGGTGGAGTAGAAGAGCGGGAACGAGGCGAAGAACGCGCCGCCGAACGTCACGAGCGTCGTGAAGGTGAACTCCCATTTGCGGCCCAGCGAATTGACCAGCATGTTGCGTTCCTCCTCGGTCCTGCCGAGGCAGTAAAGCAGTCCCTGTCCGCCCTGCACGAAGAGCAGGAAGACCAGCAACGCTCCCAGCAGGGAGATGATCAGCCACCAATAATGTTGCAAGAGTGTTATAGTTTCCATAGTAGTTTATTCTTTTTCTTGTTCGGGACCGATTTTAATCTGACGGAACAGAATGCTCAGTTCGGCGATCAGCAGCGCCGTGAAGAGCGCGAGGAAGATGAAGAAGGTCGCCGTGACCGACGTGCTGCCGATCTTCGACGCGGCGATGCCCACGGGCATCAGGTCCTGAATGGCCCACGGCTGCCGGCCGACTTCGGCCAGCACCCAGCCCGCCTGCGACGCAAGGTAGGCCAGCGGTACGGACCATACGGCGATCCATAGCAGCCAGCGTTTGTCCGCCAGCCGGTCCTTGCGGTTTAACCACCAGACGAGTCCCAGCAGCAGGATGAAGAAGCATCCGGCGCCCACCATCACGCGGAACGAGTAGAACAGCAGCGGCACGTCGGGAACGATGTCCTGCGGTGCGTCGAGGTAGCCGTAGCCGAAGTAGGCGAAGTATTCGCGCAGGAACTCCTCGCCTTGGGGCGTTGCGGGATCGAATTTGGCGGTGACTTCGTCGATCGTGGCTTGGTCGCCCTCGTCGAGCGCCTTGCGGTAGCGGGCCAGCTCGCCGACGGCCACGCGGCCGCGTTCGATTTTCTCGCCCGCCGACATGACGCCGTACCGCTCGTTGCCGTTCACCAGATCGTTGATGCCCGCCACATAGGCGTCCGCATCGCGGAAACTCATGATGGAGAGCAGTTTCGGAATGTCGATTTTGAAGTAGAACGCATCTTCGTTCGACGTGCGCTCGGCTTCGGGCTTGACGATGCCGATCGCTGTCAGGGGGGCGCCTTGCGAACCGTCGTAGAGGGCCTCCATGGCCGCGAGTTTCATCGGCTGCACGCGGGCGATGACTGCGCCGGACCGGTCGCCGGTCGTGGCCGTGACCAGCGCGAAGATGAAGCCGAAGGCCGAAGCGATGGCGATGCTCTTGCGGGCCATCTTCTGCTCGCGCCGCCTGAGCAGGTACCATGCGCTGACGCCCACGACGAACAGCGACGCCAGCACGAACGACGAGGTGACGGTGTGGAAGAACTTGTTCATCGCCACGGGCGAAAAGAGCACGTCCCAGAACGAGGTCATCTCGTTGCGCACCGTTTCGAGGTTGAACGTACAGCCTACGGGATACTGCATCCATGCGTTGGCGACCAGAATCCACAGGGCCGAGAGGTTGGCCCCGATGGCCGTGAGCCATGTCGCCGTGAGGTGGAAGCCCTTCGAGACCTTGTTCCATCCGAAGAACATGATGGCGATGAAGGTGCTCTCCATGAAGAAGGCCATGATGCCCTCGACAGCCAGCGGGGCGCCGAAGATGTCGCCCACGAAATGCGAGTAGTTGGACCAGTTGGTGCCGAATTCGAATTCGAGGATGATGCCCGTCGCCACGCCGATGGCGAAGTTGATGCCGAACAGGCGCATCCAGAATTTGGTGGTCCGTTTCCAGAATTCGTCGCCCGTGCGGACGTAGAGGGTCTCCATGATGGCGAGGATGAAGCCCAGTCCCAGCGTGAGCGGCACGAAAAGCCAGTGGTAGATGGCCGTCATGGCGAACTGCGCACGCGACCAATCGACTGTTTGCAAGTAATCGGATAGCATAGATACGGAGTTATTTTTCGGGGGTTAGTTCCTTCATCACCGAGCGGCTGCGCTCTTCGGGGCTTTGGCCGGCCAGAAAATCGGGAAAGAAAAAGAGTTTGAGGATGGCGAACATGATGAACAGCTTGACCAGAATGATGGCCCAGAGCGTCTTGCCTACAGTCATGCTGCGGAAGCCGTCCACATAGAACCGAAACACTTTTTTGAGAGTCTGAACTGCCATTGTGTCTGCATATTTAATCAAAAATAGATAAAAAATCGGAAATAAAAAAGAATGCCGCCCCGAAAAGCCGCACCCGTATATTATCCGGCCGGAAATGCTTATCGCAGGTCATGCCGCAGGCGCTCTTTCGCCCGTCTGCGGGGAGTGTCGTATTTGCTGGGCGCCCGAATGGATTCTGGAAAACGATAAATATTTTCTATATCTTCGGTTGAAAGAAAATTTATTTACTAAGCATTTTGGGGTGGTGTTTTGGGTTAGTCATCAGATATTCAATATGTTTGTGTGATTGCGTTCTATAAAAATATTTTATTTATGTTTATTTTAAAGTAAAAAATATTATTATAAAAGTTTTGTATAATAATTTTAATTATTACATTTGTTGGCGAACATACAATAAATCTGTTCAAAATATATATAAGGTATCCGAACCGAACCAAAACCCAATGCTGACTGAAATATGAAACTAAAATTTCTTGGCTTCGCCCTGCTTGCTGTCTGCGTCTGCGCCGTGTGCTGTATGTGCGGCAGCGATTCGAAAACGCCCGACTATGAATTTCCCGACGGACCTGATCCCGATCCCGACCCTCAGCCGGGCGATTATCCTGCCGGCCTGACCGTAACCGAGTTTACGGACGATCTGGGCGGCGGAAAACAATGTCTCGGATTCGTGGCCGTGGCCGACCTGAAAGCCAATCCCAAACTGCGCTTCAACGCCGTGCATCTGCCGCAGCAGAAAACCCCGTCGCGCATTCATGCCGAATTCGCTTCGGCCAACCGGGGAACGGCTTGTGTGACGATCAATGCCGGGTATTGGTGGGCCGGGAACTCGCTGAGCCTGCTTGTTACCGGCGGTGCCGTCAAGTCGATCGAGAATCAGACGGTGACGCGTAACAATCAGACGGTTTATCCCGTGCGCTCCTCGTTCGGGCAGATGGCGTCCGGAGGGTTCGAGACGCACTGGATTTACTGCGTTCTCGACGACGGCAACAAGCCTTATGCCTTCCCGTCCGCACTCGACAACGACGAACGTACGAATACGTATATGTCCGCGCCGCCGACTTCGAAGACGCCCGGCGCCGTGCTCTGGACGCCGCAGGAAGCCGTCGGAGGCGGTCCGATGCTGGTCAAGGAGGGGAAGAACGTCGCCGTGGAGAATTATTGGAAAGAGGTGTTCGACGGCGGCGGCATCGCCGGGACTTCGCGTCAGCCGCGTACGGCGGTAGGCGCTACGGCCGACGGAAAACTGATCCTGCTGGTGTGCGACGGACGCAATATGCGGGGCAGCGCCGGATTTACGCTGGCCGAACTGGCCGACAAACTGATCGAGCTGGGTGCCGTCGATGCGGTCAATCTCGACGGCGGCGGATCTTCGACCATGGTCGGCAGCGATGGCAAGGTGCTCAACCGTCCCAGCGACACGGGCAGCGCCGAGGTGATCGTCGAGCGCAAGATTTCGACGGCGGTCGTCATCTCCGAAGTGAACTAATCCATAAAGAATCATATGAAGAAACTTCTCCTTATCTGTCTCGCGGCCTTTGCAGCCGCCTCCTGCACGCAGGAAAAACAGCAGTCGAAACCGCTTTACATGTGGTTCGACTGCGAAGGCAATTACGCTACGCTGAGTCATCCCGATTCGATCCGTTACTACGTGTCCAAAATCCACGACATGGGCTTTACCGATGTGGTGGTAGACGTGAAGTCGATCATGGGCGAAACGCTCTACAAGAGCGACATTGCGCCTTACATGGGCGAATGGGACGGCGTGACCCGTCCTGAGAATTACGATCTGCTGGGCTATTTCATCGAGGAGGGACACAAGCTGGGCATGCGCGTGCACGGTTCGCTCAACGTGTTCGCCGGTGGTCACAACTTCTTCGACCGGGGAATCATCTACGGCGATCATGCCGACTGGCAGTCGCAGGTCTACACCGAAGGGAAGATCGTGCCGATCAGCGAAATAAAGAGCAACTACAACGGCATGCTCAACCCGGCTAATCCCGAAGTGCAGGAGTACGAGCTGGCGATTCTGAGGGAGTTCGCCGAGAAGTATCCCGACGTGGACGGCATCGTCTTCGACCGGGTGCGTTTCGACAATATCACCTCCGATTTCAGTCCGCTGTCGAAGGAGCTTTTCGAAGCCTATGCCGGAACGAAAGTCGCCGATTATCCCGATGATATACTCCGCTGGACGCAGGATGCCGACGGCAAGTGGGACTGGTCGCAGGGCCCGCTGTTCCGCAAGTGGATCGAATGGCGCGCATCGGTTATCAAGGACTTCGTGACCGAAGCCCACAGGCAGCTCAAGGAGATCAATCCCCGGCTGCTGGTCGGCGACTATACGGGCGCATGGTACCCGACCTATTATTACGTGGGCGTCAACTGGGCCAGCGAACAGTTCGATCCCGCCCGCTATTTCGATTGGGCGACGCCCGAATACAGGAATACGGGTTATGCCGACCTGCTCGACATCTATATGACCGGGCTTTACTATACGCTGGTTACCAAAGCCGAAGTCGACAAGGCAAACAGAGTCGTCGGACAGCGTACCGAAGCGGGAATGTCCGACGAGCAGAATTACTGGTACTGCATCGAGGGCGGCGCCGAGTGGGCGAAGAAAATCACCTGCGGCGTGGTTCCCGTGACGGGTTCGATCTACGTCGAGCAGTACGAGGGCGACGCAGCGCAATTCACCCGCGCCGTGGCGCAGGCGCTCCGCGACACCGACGGACTGATGATCTTCGATATCGTCCATATCATCAACCGCGGCTGGTGGTCGGAGCTGGCGGCCGGGATCGCCGAAGGAAGCAACTGATCTGCAACCAATATAAAACACTAAAAACTTAACCTTAAATGTAATTCTATGAAAGAGTTTTTCTCTAGATTCAGAGATTCTCTGGCGGCGAGGACGTGTCTGTGGACATTGTTCCTGCTGTTGGCGGGGGCCGGGACGGCCTTTGCGCAGCCTACCGTCGGGGGTACGGTTACCGATGAACAGGGCAATCCGCTCGTCGGTGTGACCGTGGTGGTCGTGGACTCGAACAAGGGTACGACGACCGACATAAACGGACAGTATTCCATTGCGGTTCCCAAAGGCGGTATACTGGAATTTACGTATATCGGAATGTCCTCACAGAGAATAACTTGTGGGGGGGGGATTTCCAACCTTGACGTTACGATGAAAGAGGATGCCGCCCGTTTGGACGAGGTCGTCATCCTCGGTTACGGCTCGCAGCGCCGCGCCGACGTTACGGCGGCCGTGTCGCAGATCGACGGTAAGGAACTTCAGAAGATGCCGATGTCCAATATCTCGCAGGGACTGGCCGGCCGTCTGCCGGGTCTTATCTCCGTGCAGAATTCCGGACAGCCCGGTCAGGACCAAGCCAGCATGACCATTCGCGGCGCGAAGTCGGGTATTCTCTATATCGTCGACGGCGTGCAGCGTTCGATCAATGACATCGACCCCAACGATGTGGAGTCGGTATCGCTGCTGAAGGACGGCGCCGCCGTAGCGGTTTACGGTCTCGAAGCAGCCGGCGGTGTGATGATCGTAACGACCAAGAAGGGCAGACAGGGCGCGATGAATCTGACTTACAAGGGGTCCTACGGTGCGTCGTTCAATACCTCGTATCCCGAATTCCTCGACGGTCCGGGTTATGCTTACTGGTACAACAAGGCGCTCGAACTCGACGGTCAGGAGCCGATCTTCACGGCCAAGCATGTACAGATGATGCGCGAAGGCACGAACGGCTGGGGCAACACCAACTGGATCGACGAAATTTTCGGAACCGGTACGATTCAGCAGCACAGCGTCACTTCGACGGGCGGCAGCGACCGGATCAGTTATTTCGCTTCGCTGGGCTATATGAATCAGACCGGTAATGTCAAGAATTTCGATTACGACCGCTATAACCTGCGTACGAATATCGAAGCCAAGATTGCCAAGAGTCTGACCTTTACGTTTGGAGTGGCAGGTCAGATAGGAGATCGGAAGGAACCCGGATTCCCTGCCGGAGGAACTTCCGGCACCAGCGTTTCGACGGCCCCGTGGCTCTCGATTGCCGAGCAGGCCGCCTATGCGCATCCTTATCTGCCGAAGACCTATGACGGACTTCCGACCGCGAGCCAGAATAATTACGGGAATACGATCAATCCGATTGCCGCTACCGAACTGTCGGGCTATTCGAAATCACAGACCGTAGCCGTACAGACCAACGCTGCCCTGCAATGGGATCTTCCGTGGGTAAAGGGTCTCAGCCTGAAGGTTATGGGTGCGTACGACCGCAGCTCTACGACATCCAAAATCCTGAGTACGCCTTACTTCCTCATGCTGGCCAGCACGCCGAATTCGACCAGTCAGGATATCACTTATTCCAAGGCGTCGGATCCGCGCAACAATGCGAACGTCACGACCGGCAAGAAAACCAATAACCTGACCGAAGGATTCTCGCAGTGGCGCCGAATTACCTCTCAGGCCAGCATCAGCTATAAAAATACCTTTGCGGAGAAACACAAAGTCGATCTGTTGGCGCTGATCGAAACCCGCGATTACAAGACCAATAAATTCTCGGCTTCGGGTAAGGACATTCCGTTCCCGCAACTGCCCGAACTGGACCAAGCGACGACTCCGGCAGATAAGCCGATAGGCGGTTCCAGCGACGCTTCGCGTAAGGTCGGACTGGTTTTCCGCGGACAGTACAATTATGCCGATAAATATCTGTTCGAATTCTCAGGACGTTATGACGGATCTTATAAGTTTATCGGCAACGTTTCGGGACGCCGCTGGGGATTCTTCCCTTCGGTATCGCTCGGATGGCGCATGTCGGAGGAGAACTTCTTCGCTCCCCTGCGCAACGCGGTCGACAACTTCAAACTCCGTGCATCGTTCGGTTCCTTGGGCGACGACTCCGGCTCGGCGGCCTATGCTTTCCTGAGCACGTTCTCCAATGTCAGTACGGCACCGAGCGTCGTTCTCGGCGGCGTGGGGCAGAACGGTATCATGACGTCGCTGGTTGCGAACGAACTTCTGACTTGGGAGCGTAATTATTCCTACAACGTAGGTTTCGATCTGGCGATGTGGAGCGGAAAACTCGGAGTGGAGTTCGATGCTTTCTACAACTATATTTTCGATATTCTGGGATCGAACACCGGAAAACCCGCTTCGATGGGCGGCTATTACCCCACTTACATAAATAACAATGCGCAGGATGTAAAGGGTATCGACGTCAAACTGACTCATCGTAATCACATCGGCAAAGATTTCCAGTATGGCGTGACCGTCAATATGACTTGGGCGAAAGATCGCTGGCTCCGTTATCAGGACAGCCCCAATACGCCCGATTACGCCAAGCGCACCGGCAAGAGCCGCTACATGACGATGGGCTTTATGGCCGACGGCCTGTTCCAGAGCGAAGAGGAGATCGACAATTCGCCGTGGATCTCCGGCTCGCGTCCCCGTGTGGGCGATATCAAATACAAGGATCTCAACGGCGACGGCGCCATTACGTACGATCAGGACCGCGCCTATCTCGGTCGCGGCCAGCGTCCGCAGTTCAACGGCAGTGTCAATCTCAATGCTTCGTGGAAAGGACTTGAATTCGATATTCTGTTTGTCGGGGCTGCCGTTTGCGACGTTTCGCTGACGGGTACTTATTACAACTGGAATGAGGACAATACGATTTTCACCCGTCCGTTCAAGGCCGGCGCCAACTCGCCGCGTTATCTCGTAGAAAAGGCATGGACGCCCGAAAATCCCAATGCGGAGTATCCCCGTCTGTCGCTCAATCCGCCTAACACGAACAACTCCTATGCTTCGTCGTTCTGGTACCGCGACGGAAAGTATCTGCGTCTGAAATCGGTTCATCTGGGCTATACGCTGCCCAAAAACTGGACCAACAAACTGCGCATCCAGAAGGTGAAGGTTTATATCGAAGGCAACAACCTCTGCACATGGTCGGGTCTGCCCGAAGGCGTCGATCCCGAATGGCCGGGCGTGACCAACGGTTACTATCCGCAGCAGCGTACGGTTGTGGGCGGTCTCGAAGTTTCGTTCTAACCGACAAAATTCAAAATCATGAAAAAGAAAATCATAAATATCGTTTTGCTGGCTGCTACGGTCGCCATGACGGGCTGTAACGATTGGCTCGACATGAGTCCGACCAACAAGGTGTCGGAAAAGATCGTATGGAGCGACGTCAATTATGTGACTCAGTATGTCAATGGGTTTTATCCCTACATCTCCCGGTACGGGGCGTTTGAGACCGGCGACAGTCAGGTCGGCCTGACGGACGGCCTGACCGAGACGCTCAAGTTCGGATCCGCCACGCCGGGCACGAACGTGGGGTTTGCCAATATCATCGCTTTCGCCGAGGGCGGACTTGCCGCATCGACGGCCGCTTTCCATTTCGGAGCATGGGATGATACCTACACTCGTATCCGTCGCGTCAACGAGTTCCTTTACGGACTGAAAAAATACGGAAGCAATTTCGACGGCGACACTTACAAGCGTTTCGAGGCCGAGGCCCGGTTCTTCCGCGGATTCCTCTATTTCCAGTTGCTGAAGCGCACTCCGGAGGTGATTCTCTATAACGAGGATTTGCTGGCGATTACCGAGAATAAGGCCCTCTCGACCGAGGAGGAGGGGTGGAATATGGTCGAAGGCGACCTTTCCTATGCCGCCAAGACCCTTCCGGCCAAATGGGACAACGAAGCGGGGCGCATTACTTCCGGTGCCGCGTATGCGATGCTGTCGCGTGCGATGCTCTATGCCAAACGCTGGCAGTCGGCCAAAACCGCGGCTGAAGAGGTATTCAAACTCGGTTATGTGCTGATGCCGGGCAAAACGGCTGCCGATTACGCCAAGGCGTTTACCTCGATGCGCGACGGTAATACGGAGTCGATTCTGGAATACAACTATCTGGTCGGCGGCCCGAACCATAGCTGGGACAAGCTCTTTATGCCGGGCGGCGACAATACGACCATGGGCGGACGGGCCACTCCGACGCAGGAGATGGTCGAGTCGTACGAACTGGCGACGACGGGCGGTTATCCCGACTGGACGCCGTGGCACAATACGACGACCGGTACGACCGATACGCCGCCTTATGCCCAATTGGAACCCCGTTTCCATGCTTCCGTGCTTTACAACGGGTGCGAATGGAAAGGCCGTGCTCTCGAACCTTATGTGAGCGGTAAAGACGGCTATGCCGTTTACGACGACGGTTCGGCGCTCAACGGCCGTACGACCACGGGTTATTATCTGCGCAAAATGCTGAACGAAGGCTATACCGACTATTCGAAAGCCTGTACGCAGCCTTGGATCGCCATTCGTCTGGCCGAAGTCATTCTGAATCATGCCGAGGCGTGCTACATGCTGGGCGCCGACGGTGCGAACGACGACCTGCGCCAGATTCGGGAGCGCGTAGGCCTGCCTTACTCCAATAAGTCCGGCGAGGCGCTGATGGCGGCGATCCGGCAGGAGCGGAAGATCGAACTTTACTGCGAAGGACATCGTTATTGGGACATGCGCCGCTGGAAACTCGCGCATACGGCTTATTCCGGTCGGAACAGCCGCGTACACGGTCTCAAGATCGAAAAGCAGGGTGCCGAGTTTATTTATACCTACGTCGACTGCGACCGTAAGGACCGCCTTTTCGAAGAGAAGCTTTACCGTATTCCGCTGCCTGAAACCGAGCTGAGCAACAATTCGGCCGTCAAGCAGTTCCCTGAGTGGTTATAATCTCTAAAAGAAACCGAAACCATGAAAAATAGCATCAAATTATTTGCATTGGCGGCTTTGCTCGGCTTAGGCGGCTGCCATGAGCCGGATGAGCTGACCCCGTCGGTCGTGGATCAGGGGCTGAACACCATCTCGGCGCAGTTCGCTACCGGGGAATATAAAAACGACCCGCTGGCAAAATTCACCGCTGCGGTGACCGAGGGACAGGAGCGTATCGTGATCGATATTCCTTATTATTATCCCGAAAATTCGTCGAATACGACTTCGATTACCCAGATGCGCGTCACGGCTAATCTGGATGACAACTGTTTCATCACGCCGATGCTCGGAACGTTGGATCTGACGAAGGAAAACTGGTTTACGCTGACGCGTGTCGACGGTTCGAAGCGCAATTTCTGCGTGACGGGCAATATCAAGAAGTCGGATAAATGCGAGATCATCTCTTTCGCCACCGACGAACCTGCTATTCAGGGTGTGATCGATAACGACCGGAACACGATTTCGCTCATTACGGTCGATGACCTTTCGTCGGTGACGGCGCAGGTGATTCTTTCTCCCCACGCCACGATCTCGCCCGATCCCGCCGTTGCCGCCAATTACGAAGGCGAGGGCGTGAAATTTACGGTTACGGCGCATGACGGCGTGACCAAGCGGGTTTATTCCGTGAGCAAGGAGATTCCGCCCAAGATCAAATACGGCTGGCGTGCGGGCAGCGAGACGGAGGTTTGGCAGAACGTATCGCTCGACAAGCTCGGCATCGTCAATGCCGGCGGTAAGATCTATTCGCTGGCGGCGTCGGGCAACAAGCTCGTGCTTTCGACCGGTGCGGACAAGTTCCTGTTCAACCGCGCGACGGGTGATTTCTTGGGTGCACACGACATGAAGGGCGTAGCGGCCGACGGCGGTATGACATCGGACGACGCGGGCAACATTCTCTATGCGAACTTGGCTAATCCCAATGCCGAATTCAAGGTTTATGCGGCTGCATCGACGGATGAAATGCCTGCCGAGCTGCTCTCCTATACGAACGCTACGGGCGCTTCGATGGGCAAGCACATTTCGGTGCAGGGCAACGTGAAGGGCGATGCGATCGTTACGGCCGTGATCTATACGTGGAACGGTGCTGTTTGCAAGTTCCTCCGCTGGGTGATTACCGGAGGCGTGCCGGCCAAGCCGCAGATGATCTCGGTTACGGGGGCGACCGCCGGCTGGAACGGCAACGGCCACGCCGACGTGGAGGCTTATTCGGCCAATCCCGACGATCCGTACTTCCTTGCCTACTACAGTGCCAATGCGCTGTATCGTGTCGATGCGACGGGCGCTGTAACTCACAAGATCGCCACTGCGACATGGGGCGCCAACTCCAACTACAACTGTGTGGATGTATGTACGTTCAACAACGCCAAATATGCGGCGATTTATGAGGGCGCGCATTTCACCTACGGAGAGTTCAAGGCCTACATGTTCGATGTGACGACGCCCGATCAGATGACGGGTGCGTGCGACACGTCGCCGTCGAAGGTCTTCGTATCGAACGAATACAAGCCTGCCGGGGCGGTGGTCAATGCGGCCGGCGACGTGCTGATGACGGCATCGGCCGACGGATACAAGATGAATCTCTACTATACGGACGCAAATACCAATGCGCTGGTCGCTTGGGAGTTCGACTGTATCGACAAGTAACATCCCTTTTGCCTGCATCCCTCTGGCCGGGGATGCAGGTCCTAAAACAAACATAATTTTGAAGATGAAAAAGAATATCAAATGGTTTGCGGCGGCTTTGGTGGCGCTGACGCTGGGATACGGGGCTGTTTCGTGCGGCTCGGATTCGAAGGAGCCCGAATGGGAGTGGCCCGATCCCGACCCGGATCCCGATCCGCAACCGGGAGTGGAGAAACCCCGCTTCATCTGGGTCGATGCCGCGGCCAACTTCCCCGATTTCGCCAACAGCAAGGAGAATATACTGCGCGATCTGACCAAGGCCAAGGAGGCTGGATTCACCGATATCGTGGTCGATGTGCGGCCTACTACCGGCGACGTGCTTTTCCGTACGTCGGTGGTTGATCAGGTGGAGTGGCTCGGCGCATGGCTGCCGGGCGGATATTCCAAGGTCGAACGCACGGCCACGTGGGACTACCTGCAGGCGTTTATCGACGCCGGAAAGTCGCTCGACCTGCGCATTCACGCCGCGATCAATACCTTTACGGGCGGCAACCAGACCTCGCTGGGCGGCGCCGGAGTCGTTTTCCGGGATGAGGCCAAGCGGGCGTGGACGACCGATCTGAATCTGGCGGGCGGCATCACGAACATCATGTCAACCTCGCAGTCCGCCAAGTTCTTCAATCCGGTATTGCCCGAAGTGCAGGAGTATCTCTGTTCGATGCTCAGGGACCTCGCGGCCTATGACGGACTGGCGGGAATCTTCCTCGACAGGGGGCGCTTCGACGGATTTACCAGCGATTTCTCGAATTATACGCGCAAGGAGTTCGAGAAGTATATCGGCCAGTCGGTTGCCGGTTTCCCCGCCGACATTCTGCCTGCCGGCCATACTTCGGGCATACCCTCGCCGGTGCCCGTGCATATGAAGCAGTGGCTCGAATTCCGGGCGAAGGTGATCCACGACTTTATGGAGAAGGCGCGCGCCGCCGTCAAGTCGGTCAATCCGTCGGTCAAGTTCGGCGTATACGTCGGAGGCTGGTATGCCAGCTATTACGACGTGGGTGTCAACTGGGCCAGTCCCAATTACGACACCTCGTCCAAATTCTCGTGGGCTACCAAGAAATACATGAACTACGGCTATGCCGACCTGATGGACCAGATGCTCATCGGCGCCTACGCCTCCCCGACGCGCGTTTACGGCACGACCGAATGGACCATGCAGGGATTCTGCCTGCTGGCCAAAGAGCGTACGATGGGAGCCTGCCCGATGGTGGCCGGCGGTCCCGACGTGGGAAACTGGGATGCCGACGACAAGGTGCCGCAGGAGGAGGAGAACCGGGCCATCACCGCTTCGGTCGCCGCCTGCATCAATGCCTGCGACGGTTATTTCCTGTTCGATATGATTCACCTGAAAAAAGCCGATCAGTGGTCTTATGTCAAGACCGGTATCGACGGCGTAATTAAAAAAGACTGATTATGAAACGCATCGTCATATTGTTTCTGGCCGCCCTTTTCGCGGCGTCCGGCGCTTCGGCGCAGAAATTCCATAACGCCTACTACGATATCCGCCGTGCGGCCCACGACGAAGAGGGACTGCAACAGGGGGCGATCGTCTTCCTCGGCAACAGCATTACCGAACAGGGGTGGTGGAGCCTGCTGCTCAAACGCGGCGACGTCGAGAACCGCGGCATCGGCGGCGACAACACTTTCGGCATGATCGACCGTTTGCCCGACATCCTGAAAAGCAAGCCCCGCAAAATCTTCCTGATGGCGGGCATCAACGACCTGACGGGCGGGCAGCCTGTCGATACGATCGTGATGAACATTACCCGCATGGCGGACATGGTGCACGAAGCCGTTCCCGGCTGCCGGCTCTATATCCAGAGCGTGCTGCCGGTCAATACCCGGCGGCTGGCATATCCCGGACTCAAGGGGCACAATCCGCAGGTGCGGGCGCTCAATGCGCGGCTGGTGCGGTTGTGCGACGCCAAGCCGTGGTGTACGTTCGTCGATCTTGCGCCGCTGCTTTCCGATGCCGACGGCGAGCTGCGCATCGACCTGACGAAGGACGGAATCCACCTCCATCCCGCGGGATATGTGATCTGGACCGATTACCTCAAGAAACAGAAATACCTGAAATAACGTAACGTGCAGATGGAAAAACGAGCTTATACGGTCGATTTGCTGCGGGGACTGGCTATCGTGGGAATGGTGCTGTCGGGGCAGATCCTGTGGCACGCCGAACTTCCTGCGTGGCTGTTTCATGCGCAGGTGCCGCCGCCGTCGTTCCGCTTCGACCCGTCGGTGCCGGGAATTACGTGGGTCGATCTGGTCTTCCCGTTTTTCCTCTTTTCGATGGGGGCCGCTTTCCCGCTGGCCCTGCGCCGGCGGCTGGAACAGCGGGGCGAATCGGTGGCGCTGATCCTGACGGTCGTGGCGCGCAGGTGGGCGTTGCTGGCGCTTTTCGCCATTGCCCTCGCCAACCTGCGTTCCTCAGTGACGGGAACGCTGCCGGGATGGGGCTCCTCGCTGCTGCAACTGGCGGGCTGGGGCTGTTTCTGTGCGCTTTTCATGCGCTTCGGCCGGCTTTCGGACCGGCAGAACCGCATGGTCTGTCTGGCCGGCGTCGCCGGCATCGCCGCCCTGCTGGCGGCCGCCCGGTGGATCTGGGGACTGCCCGTCTCGGCGGAGCGGAGCGACGTCATCATTCTGGTCCTTGCGAATATGGCGCTGTTCGGCAGTCTGGTGTGGCTCTACACGCGGAACAACCTGCTGGCGCGGTTGGGTGTGCTGGCGCTGCTGGCGGCACTGCGTCTGGGCAGCGGCGTCGAAGGTTCGTGGAACGAGGCGTTGTGGAACTGGTCGCCTGTGCCGTGGCTTTTCCGCTTCGACTACCTGAAATACCTTTGTATCATCATTCCCGGCACGATTGCGGGTGACCGTATCTACGAATGGATGACGCACAGCGGTGAAGATGCGCCGGGGGCGTCCCGGCGGCGGGAGGTCTGGATACTCGTTCTGCTCGTGACGCTGATATGCCTGAATATGTGGGGGCTTTTCGCGCGGCAGCTGGTCGTGAATCTCGCGGCGGGCGTCCTGATCTGTCTCCTGCTCCGGCGTCTGCTGCACGGGGACGGCTCCGCGACCGGAAGACTGCACCGTTCGCTTTTCGGCTGGGGATTTTTCTGGCTGATGCTGGGACTGGCGCTGGAGGCGTTCGAAGGGGGCATCAAGAAGGATTACGCGACGTTCAGCTATTTTTTCGTCACCTCCGGACTGGCTTCGTTTGTCCTGATCGCCGCCGGAATCGCGATGCGGCGGGTGAATGTGCGTTTCTCGGCGCTGGTCAAATGCGGGCAGAATCCGATGGTGGCCTATACGGCGGCCGGATTCCTCATCATGCCCCTGCTGACGCTGCTGCATCTGGCGCCTTATTTACAGACCTTTGCCGAGCTATGCCCGTGGATGGGCGTGGTGCGGGGCGTGCTGGTCACGGCCGCGGTCATGGCCGTTACGGTCTTTTTTACGAACCGCAGGCTTTTTTGGAGAACCTGATTTGAAATTTAAATAAATGAGTTATGCGAATAAAAGGAACTTTTCTCGACGAAATCAGTCATGATATTCCCCATCAGAACTGGGGCGAAGCCGAATGGGACCGTGACTTCGGCTACATGCGCGAAGCCGGCATCGACACCGTGATCTTGATCCGCTGCGGCTACCGCCGCTGGCAGACTTTTCCCTCGCGGGTGCTCACGGCCGAGGAGGGGTGTTACGAACCGCCCGTCGATCTGGTCAATATGTTCCTGCGCCTGAGCGACAAGTGGGGCATGAACTTCTGGTTCGGACTCTATGATTCGGGCAAGTACTGGGATCGCGGCGAATACGAACAGGAGGTGGCGCTGAACAAACGCGTGATCGACGAGGTGTGGAGCCGTTACGGACATTACAAATCCTTTGCGGGCTGGTATATTTCGCAGGAATGCAGCCGCAATACCGGCAAGATCGTCGATCTGTATGCGAGTCTGGGACGCTATTGCAAGGTGGTTTCCGGCGGTCTGCCGACCATGATTTCCCCTTATATCGACGGCAGCAAGAACGTCAGCCAGTACAATGCTTCGACTTCGAAGCAGAACGTCGTGACGCTCGAAAGCCATGAACGCGAGTGGGACGCCATCTTTGCCGGAATCAAGGGCGCCGTGGATATCGTCGCCTTTCAGGACGGCCATGTGGAGTACGACGAGCTGGTCGATTTTCTGAAAGTCAACAAGAAACTGGCCGACCGTTACGGGCTGGAGTGCTGGACCAATTCCGAGACCTTCGACCGCGACATGCCGATCAAGTTCCTGCCGATCAAGTGGGAGAAACTGCGGCTCAAGATGGGGTTGGCGGCTCAGGCCGGTTACCAGAACGCCATTACGTTCGAGTTCTCGCACTTCATGAGTCCGCAGTCGGCCTACCTGCAGGCGGGGCACCTGTACGACCGCTATATGGAGTATCTGAAAACCTTGGAATAGAGACCGATGAACGGACATTACCCTAAACCGGGCGGTTTGGCGGCGGCGCTGGCCGTGCTGATCGCAGTCGTGCTGGCGGCCTGCTCCCCGAAGGGTGCGGCGGGCGGCGACGCGGCCTGCGGCCTGTCGGACGACGATTTCAGAACCGAAGGCATTCTCCAAGCGATTCCCGTTCGTGCGACGTTCCTCGACGAGGTGAGCTGGGACATTCCCCACCAGAACTGGGGCGTCAGGGAGTGGGACGCCGATTTCCGGGCGATGAAAAACATGGGGATCAACACCGTGGTGCTGATCCGCGCCGGGCTGGGGCGGTGGATCGCCGCGCCGTTCGAGTGTCTGCTCGAAAGCGAGGAGGTGTACTATCCCCCGGTCGATCTGGTGGAGATGTTCCTTACGCTGGCCGACAAATACGGTATGGCGTTCTATTTCGGCATGTACGATTCGGGCAAATACTGGCAGGAGGGACTCTTCCAGCGCGAGATAGACCTGAACCTGAAACTGATCGACGAGGTGTGGGCCAGATACGGCCACCACGAGTCGTTTCAGGGGTGGTATCTGTCGCAGGAGATCAGCCGCCGGACCAAGAACATGTCGCGCATCTATGCGGAAGTGGGCCGCCATGCCAAGGCGGTTTCGGGCGGTCTGAAAACGATGATCTCACCCTACATCCACGGCGTCAAGACCGATCAGGTGATGGCGGGCGACAAGGCCCTTTCGGTCGAAGAGCACCGCCGCGAGTGGAACGAGATACTAGGCAATGTCGCCGGAGCGGTGGACATCCTCGCGTTTCAGGACGGGCAGGTCGATTACCACGAGCTGTACGACTATCTGGTGGTGAACAAGGCGCTGGCCGACAAGTACGGCATGGAGTGCTGGACCAACATCGAGTCGTTCGACCGCGACATGCCGATCCGCTTCCTGCCGATCAAGTGGGAAAAACTGCTGCTGAAACTGGACGCCGCACGGCGGGCCGGGATGCGGAACGTCATCACGTTCGAATTCTCGCACTTCATGAGTCCCAATTCGGCCTATCCGCAGGCGGGACATCTTTACGATCGCTACTGCGATTATTTTAAAATCGACAACCCTTACCGGAAACGGTAAATATACTCCATGAAACGGCGCGGCAACATATCTTACATGCTTTTTCTTGCGGTCACGGCGGCCGTGGGCGGACTCCTGTTCGGGTACGACACTGCCGTGATTTCCGGCACCGTCGAGCTGGTGACGGCCCGCTTCGGGCTGGACAGCCTGCAGCAGGGGTGGTATGTGGGGTGCGCGCTGGCCGGCTCGATCGCCGGCGTACTCTGTGCGGGCGTGCTGAGCGACCGGCTGGGGCGCAGGCGGACGATGCTCGTCTCTGCCGTGCTGTTCACGGTGTCGGCCGCGGGGTGCGCCCTTTGCGCCGATTTCACGCAGCTGGTCGTCTACCGGATCGTGGGCGGGCTGGGCATCGGCGTCGTTTCGGTCGTCTCGCCGCTTTACATCTCCGAGGTGTCGGCGGCGCGCCGTAGGGGCATGCTGGTGTCGTTTTACCAGCTGGCCGTCACGATGGGATTTCTGGCGGCCTATACGGTCAATTACCTGCTGCTCCGCATGGGACAGACCGCCGGTTTCGAAACGGCGTGGATGCGGCGGATCTTCGTCGATGAAGTGTGGCGGGGCATGCTGGGGGCCGAAACCCTTCCGGCGCTGGTTTTCTTCGTCATCATCTTCTTTATTCCCGAAAGTCCGCGCTGGCTGGCGCTGCGCGGACGGACGGACCGCGCCCTGCGTGTGCTCGGCCGCATCAACGGCGACCGGACGGAAGCCGCCGCGGAGCTTGCGGCCATCGAAACGGCCGTCGGCGGCGGGCAGGCCCCGCAGTGGCGGCTCCTGCTGTCGAAAGGCATCCGGACGGCGGTGCTTGTCGGCACGGCGATCGCCATTCTCGGACAGTTCATGGGCGTCAATGCCGTGCTTTACTACGGGCCGTCGATTTTCGAGCGGGCCGGATGGTCGGGCAGCGACTCGCTGTTCGCCCAGATACTGGTCGGAGCGGTCAATATGCTTACGACGGTGCTGGCGCTGGCGATGATCGACCGCGTCGGGCGTAAGAAGCTGGTTTACTGGGGTGTGTCGGGTATGGTGCTGTCGCTGCTGCTTATCGGGACCTGTTTCCTGACCGGTGAGCGGTCGGGGATGCCGGACGGCGTACTGCTGGCGGCGTTCCTGTGCTATATTTTCTGTTGCGCCATCTCCGTTTGCGCCGTGGTATGGGTGCTTTTGTCGGAGATGTATCCGATTCGTGTGCGCGGCGTGGCGATGTCGATCGCGGGTTTCGCACTTTGGGTGGGGACCTATCTGGTCGGGCAGCTTACGCCGTGGATGCTCGCGAACCTGACGCCGGCGGGGACCTTTTTCCTCTTCGCCGCGATGTGCGTGCCCTATATGCTGCTGATATGGAAGGCGGTGCCGGAGACGTCGGGCCGCACGCTCGAAGAGATCGAACGATACTGGACAAGATAACAATATAAAATCAGATAAGATTATGGACTTCAAAAGATTAGCGGAACAGTACAAAACCGAATTGCTGGATGGCGTACTGCCTTTCTGGCTCGAAAAATCGCAAGATAGGGAATTCGGCGGCTATTTTACGTGTCTCGATCGTGACGGAAGCGTCTACGATACCGACAAATTCATCTGGCTGCAGGGGCGCGAAGTGTGGATGTTCGCCATGCTCTATAACAAGGTGGAGCGTCGCCCCGAATGGCTCGAATGCGCCGTGCAGGGGGCTGAGTTCCTGCGCAAATACGGCCACGACGGCAACTACAACTGGTATTTTGCGCTGACGCGCGAAGGCTGCCCGTTGGTGCAACCCTATAATATTTTCTCCTATACGTTCGCGGCGATGGCCTTTGCGCAGGTCGCCGTTGCGACGGGCAGCGACGAGTACGCCCTGATCGCAAAGCGGACTTTCGACCGGATTCTGGAGAAACGCGCCAATCCCAAGGGCGAGTGGTGCAAGGCCTATCCCGGAACGCGTTCGCTCAAGAGTTTCGCCCTGCCGATGATCCTCTGCAACATGGCGCTGGAGATCGAGCCGATGATCGACAAACAACTGTTGGCCGACACCATCGGGGAGTGCCTGCACGAAGTGATGGAGGTGTTTTACCGGGAAGAGCTGGGGCTGATCGTCGAGAACGTCACGGAGGACGGACGGCTTTCCGATACGTTCGAGGGCCGTCAGATGAATCCCGGACATTCGCTCGAAGCGATGTGGTTCATCATGAACCTCGGCGTGCGTCTCGACGACCGTGCGCTGATTGACAAAGCGGTGAAAATCGCGCTCAATACCGCCGAATACGGCTGGGACAAGGAGTACGGCGGCATTTTCTATTTTCTGGACCGCAAGGGCGCGCCCCGCGTGGAGCTGGAATGGGACCAGAAGCTCTGGTGGGTGCATATCGAATCGACGATCGCGATGATCAAGGGCTATCAGCTGACCGGATCGAAGGAGTGTCTGGAGTGGTTCGGGAAACTGCACGAATATACGTGGGCGCATTTCAAGGACACGGAGCATCCCGAATGGTTCGGTTACCTGAACCGCCGCGGCGAGGTGCTGCTGCCGCTCAAGGGCGGGAAGTGGAAGGGATGTTTCCATGTGCCGCGCGGGCTGTTCCAGTGCTGGCAGATTCTCGAACAATGCAAATAGAACTAAAATACGGAACGATGAAAAGATATTTACTGACAATTCTGTTGTCGTTGTGGTGCGCCTGCGCATGGGCCGCGGGCAGCGTCACGGTCAAGGGGCGCGTCCTTTGCGGCGGCCGGGGCGTGGAAGGCGTCTGGGTCTCCGACGGCGAAGAGTTCGCGTGCACCGACAAAAGAGGAAATTACAGACTGCAGGCCGGCGCCGACAACCGCTTCGTCTTCGTTTGCGTGCCTGCGGGCTACGACGCTCCGGTGGAAAAGGGCGTGGTGCGCTATTTCCACCCGCTGCCCGCCGACGGCAAATCCTGCGATTTTACGCTGCTCCGCCGTGCGGGCGACGATTCGCGTTACGGGTTCATCGCCATCGCCGATCCGCAGATATGGGCGCCGAAGGAGTTTGCGAAACTCGCGGCGGCGGCCGACGACATCGCCGCCACGGTCCGCAGTTACGGCGGCATGCCTTTCCACGGCATCTGCTGCGGCGACATCGTGTCGCACGACCATTCGCTTTACGGCCGGTACAACGAAGTGATGGAGCGTACGGGAATCACGTTCCGCAACGCGATGGGCAACCACGACATGAAGGTCTACGGACGCTCTTATGAAACCTCCTTCTCGATGTTCGAGCAGATGTACGGTCCGGTCTACTATTCGTTCGACGTCGGACGCATCCACTATGTGGTGCTCGACGACAACTTCTTCATCGGACGCGACTATTTTTACATCGGCTATCTCGAAGAGCGGCAGATGCGCTGGCTCGAAAAGGACCTTGCCCGCGTGCAGCCCGGTTCGACGGTGGTCGTCTGCCTGCATATCCCTTCGACCTGTGAGGAGCAGGACCGCAAGCAGTTCCGCTACGACCGCGCCGGATCGACGATGACCAACCACAGGGGGCTTTACGAAATTCTGAAACCCTACCGGGCGCATATCATTTCGGGCCATACCCATACGACCTTCAACCAGCCGATCGCGCCCGGCCTCTACGAGCATGTGACACCCGCCCTGAGCGGCGCATGGTGGCAGGGTCCGCTCTGCACCGACGGTACGCCCGCCGGATACGGCGTCTATGAGGTGAACGGCGACCGGATCGACTGGTATTACAAATCGACGGGTTATCCGGCCGACTACCAGATGAAAATTTACAGCGGTCGCGAATATCCCCAGTTCGAAGGGTACGCCGTGGCCAACGTCTGGGCCAGCGACCCGGCGTGGGAGGTCCAGTTTACGATCGACGGCGTGCCGAGCGGTCCCGCCGAGCGGTTTCAGGCTTACGATCCCGCCGCGAAACAGATGTACTCCGACACCAGTCAGATGGACCACAAATGGATTTACCCTTCGATTTCGGACCACTATTACCGCGTCGCGCTGCCCGAAGGGGCGAAGCGCGTCGAGGTGTCGGCTACGGACCGCTTCGGGCGGATCAGCCGGGCCGCAGTCGATTTGAAATAAACGACCGAATATGAGATTTACCGGACTGAAATATTTGCAGCTGCTGGCGTGCTTGGGGTTGTTTGCATGCGGTTCCGCCGAGCGTTACGACGTGGTGATCGTCGGCGGGGGAGCGAGCGGAACGGCGGCCGGATTGCAGGCGGCCCGCATGGGGGCGCGAACCTTGATCGTCGAGGAGTTCGACTGGCTCGGCGGCATGCTCACCTCGGCGGGCGTGAGCGCCACCGACGGCAATTACCGCCTGCGCGGCGGCATCTGGGACGAGTTCCGGACGGAGCTGGCCCGGCATTACGGCTGCGATTCGGCCCTGATAACGGGGTGGGTCAGCAACGTGATGTTCGAACCTTCGGTGGGCGACAGTATTTTCAAACGGCTCGTCGCCCGCGAACCGAACCTCACCGTGTGGTACCGTTCGGCGGCCGAGACGGCCGAACGCGGGAAGGATGTATGGCGGCTGGGTGTCCGGCGTGACGGCCGGCTCCGGCCGGTCGAAGCCGACGTGCTCGTCGATGCGACGGAGCTGGGCGACGTCGCCCGGATGGCGGGCGTCCCCTATGACGTCGGCATGGATTCGTCGGCCGTCACGCACGAGGATATCGCCCCGGCCGAAGCCAACGGCATCGTGCAGGACCTGACCTACGTCGCCGTACTGAAGGATTACGGCCGCGACGTCACGATTCCGCGGCCCGACGGGTACAATCCGTCGCTTTTCGCCTGCTGCTGCGTGAACGACCTCTGCATCGCTCCGAAGGAACCGCATCGCATGTGGTCCCGCGAGATGATGATTACCTACGGAAAACTGCCCGACGGCAAATACATGATCAACTGGCCGATCGAGGGCAACGATTACTACGTGGACATGATCGACATGACGCCCGAAGAGCGGGCCGACGCCGTCCGCAGGGCCAAGAATCATACGCTGTCATTCGTCTATTTCCTCCAGCATGAGCTGGGATTCAATACGTTGGGATTGGCCGACGACGAGTTCCCTACGGAGGACCGGCTGCCGTTCATTCCCTATCACCGCGAATCGCGGCGCATTCACGGGGCCGTGCGTTTTACGCTCAACGACATCACCGACCCCTACGCAGGAACGCTTTACCGTACGGCGGTCGGCGTGGGCGATTATCCGGTCGATCAGCACCATACCCGCTATTCGGGCTGGGACGAACTGCCCGACCTCTATTTCCATCCCATCCCCTCGTACGGTTTTCCGCTGGGCATCGTGATCCCCGCAGGATTTCCGGGGTTGCTCGTAGCCGAAAAATCGGTGTCGGTAACCAACCTCGTCAATGGCTCCACGCGCCTGCAACCCGTCGTGTTGCAGATCGGGCAGGCAACGGGAGCCTTGGCGGCGTTGGCCGCGGCGGCGGGCGTCGATCCGTCCGAAGTCGCGGTGCGCAGGGTGCAGGAGGCGGTGCTCGATGCGGGCGGCTACCTGCTGCCGTACCTCGACCTGCCGGCCGGTGATCCGCGCTTCGGGGCGATGCAGCGGATCGGCGTGACCGGAATCCTCAAGGGGCGCGGAGCCAACGTCGGCTGGGAGAACCAGACTTGGTTCGACGCCGATCGGACGATCGCGGAATCCGAACTGCGCGAAGGGCTGCGCGAAGTCTATCCGTCGGTCCGGCCCTCCGTTCTGGAAACGCCGGTCGATGGGGCGCTCCTGACGGCGATGCTGGCCGAAGCGCTCGGCAAGCCGGCCGGGGATGTTGCGGCGCGGACGGAGCGTGCCGCCGCCGGACTGCTGTCCGGTTACGATCCGGCGCGTCCGCTCACGCGGCTCGAATGCGCACTGCTGATCGACGCGGTGGCCGATCCTTTCCATGCGGCCGAAGTCGATATTTACGGAAACTACAAACGAAAATAGCTTTTAATTTTTCATGAAAAAACTGCTGACTGTATGCCTGCTGGCCTTTGCCGCGGCAGGTGCGACCGGCTGCCGGAGTGCCGCCGAGGGGGTGAAGCCCAAACTGATGTGGCTCGACTGTTCGGCCAACTGGGTGCGTTTCAGTTACCCCGATTCGATCCGTTATTATGTGAACAAGTGCCGGGAGGCCGGCATGACGGCGCTGGTGCTCGACGTCAAGGGCACTTCGAGCGAAGTGGTATATCCCAGCGAGCATGCGCCCCAAGTCCGGGAGTGGAAAGGGTTTGCCCGCCCCGATTTCGATTTCGTGGGCACTTTCGTCGAAGCCGCGCACGATGCCGGACTGGAGATTTACGGTTCGTTCAACACCTTTGCCGAAGGCAACGGCGTATTCCGCCGCGGACTGATCTACGACGGGCATCCCGAATGGCAGGCCGTGAACTATATTCCCGGCAAGGGACTGGTGCCCCAGCTGGAGATTCCGGGAAAGAAAGTGCTGTTCGCCAATCCCGCGCTCCCGGCCGTTCAGGATCACGAGATCGCGATTTTCAAGGAGGTGGCGCAGAAGTACGATTTCGACGGTCTGCTGCTCGACCGCGGCCGTTACGACAATATCCAGTCCGACTTCTCGGATTTCTCACGCGGGAAATTCGAGGCTTATATCGGGAAAAAGCTGGATCGTTTCCCGGAGGATATCTATACGTGGGAGGAGGACGGCGACGGCGGCTGGAAACGCATCGACGGCCCTTATTTCAAGCAGTGGATCGAGTGGCGCGCGTCGGTGATCTACGACTTCTTCAAACGCACCAAAGAGGAGCTGAAAGCCGTGAAGCCCGGCCTGAAATTCGGCGCTTATACGGGTGCGTGGTATCCCTCCTATTTCGAAGTGGGCGTCAATTGGGCCAGCAATACGTACGATCCTTCGCAGGATTTCGCATGGGCCACGCCCGATTATAAGAATTACGGATATGCCGAACTGCTGGACATCTTCACCAACGGCAATTATTACTGGAACGTGACCATCGACGAGTACCGTCGCAGCAACGGCCTGCACAAGAACGAGACCGACAGCGAAATGTCGAAGGGCGACCACCTCAGCGTCGAGGGCGGGTGCCGCTATTCGCGCCGTCTGCTGGGCGGCAGACCCTTCTTCGGCGGGATGTACGTCGAGGACTACAAACGCGATACGACCCAGTTCAAGCGGGCCGTGGAGATGAATCTCCGCGAATCGGACGGACTGATGGTGTTCGATATCGTGCATATCATCAACCGCGACTGGTGGGGACCGCTGCAGCGGGCTGTCAGCGCCTATGAAGCGGAGGCTAAGCAATGAGCAGACGGCTGATTTTTGCGGTGCTGGCGCTGTTGTGCGCCGGCGCCGTTTCCGCCCAGAAACGGACGGAAGCGCCCGCCGCGTCGTCCGAGGTGCGCTATGTCGGACGTACGCAGACGAAGGGCGGCGACGTGAGTTTCGACTGGAGCGGAACCAGCTTCGAGTGCCGTTTTACGGGCGGTTCGCTGGCCATGCGCGTTTCGGATACGAAAAAGAACTACTACAACCTGACCCTCGACGGCCGCGACGCCGGCGTCGTTACGACGTTCGGGACGGATTCGGTCGTGGTGCTGGCCGAAAAGCTGGGCCGCGGCGAACATACCGTGCGGATGCAGAAGCGCACCGAGGGCGAGCAGGGGCGTACGACGATCCATGCCTTCCTGCTCGACAGGGGAGGACGTCTGCTGCCAGCCTCGCCCGCGCCCGGACGGCATATCGAATTTATCGGCAATTCGCTGACCTGCGGTTACGGGACCGAGGGGCTTTCGAAGGACGAGCCGTTCAAACCCCAGACCGAGAACTGCAACAAGGCGTACGCCTGCATCATCGCCCGTTATTTCGGCGCCGACTATACGCTGATCGCCCATTCGGGACGCGGCGCGGCGCGCAATTACGGCGATAAGAACACCACTTCGCAGAATACGATGGCCGACCGCATCGCCAATACGTTCGACGAGGCGGCGGAACCGGCGTGGGACTTCGCGGCGTCGCCGTACCGTCCCGATCTGGTCGTCATCAATCTGGGATCGAACGACTTCTCGACCCTGCCGCATCCTTCGCGCGATGAGTTTGCGGCCGCCTACACCCGCATCCTGCAGACTCTGCGCGGCGCCTACGGCGACGAAATGCCGATCCTCTGCGTGGCGCCGCGCGTCAGCGAACCGGCCTTCACCTATATCCGCGACCTGTGTCAGTCCGCCGTCGTGCCGAACCTCCATTTCGCGGCCATCCTGCCCGGCTACTGCAACGACGGAAGCGAGCTCGGATCGTCGGCCCATCCCAATTACGCCGGCCAGCGCAAGATGGCGATGCTGCTGATCCCCTACGTTTCGACGCTGACGGGATGGGAGGCGGAGATCAAACCGGTCGAATAGGCGTTTGGCCGTATCGCGGCTTTTTGCTACTTTTGTCCCCGGTTAGGAACGGAGTAGCGAATTATGGAATCTCACAAGAACAAATTGCCCTCGGCATGGGTGTCGGCGCTGCCGCTCGCAGTGCTGACACTCCTTTTATATGTGGTCATCCGCTGTTTCGGGGGCGATGCGATAAACGGCGGAAGCCAGATCGCGCTGCTCTCGGCCACGTCGGTCTGCGTGATGCTCTCGATCGGCATCTACCGCTGCAAGTGGTCGGTGCTTGAGGATGCGATCATCGACAACATACGCGCCTCGGCGTCGGCCATCATCATCCTGCTGCTGATCGGCGCCATCGCCGGATCGTGGATGGTGAGCGGCGTGGTGCCGACGATGATCTATTACGGGCTGAAAATCCTGCACCCCTCGTTTTTTCTCGTCGCCTCGTGCGTCATCTGCGCCGGCGTGTCGCTGATGACCGGCAGTTCGTGGACGACGATCGCCACGATCGGCGTGGCGCTGATGGGCATCGGGCAGGCGATGGGCTTTCCCGAAGGGTGGATCGCGGGCGCGATCATTTCGGGGGCCTATTTCGGCGACAAGATTTCGCTGCTCTCCGATACGACGGTGCTCGCTTCGTCCACCGTCGGCGTGCCGATCTTCACGCATATCCGCTACATGCTTTACACGACCGTTCCGTCGTTCGTCGTCGCGCTGGCGGTCTTCGTCGTCGCGGGACTGACGCTGAGCCATACCGGCGGCGCGCACGCCGAACTTTACGCCGATTCGCTGCGCGGCGCTTTCCGCATTACGCCGTGGCTGCTGCTGGTGCCCGTGGCGACGGGCGTGCTGATCGTGCGGAAACTTCCGGCCATCGTGACGCTTTTCTGCGCCGCGGTCTTCGCCTGCGTCGCCATGCTGCTGGCGCAGCCCGAACTGGTGGCGAGGGTGGCCGGAGTCGAAGGGCTGGACTTCATGTCGGGATTCAAAGGCTTGCTGATGAGCTGTTTCGGGCCTACGGCGCTGGAGACCGGAAGCCCGCAGCTCGACGAGCTGGTGGCCACGCGCGGCATGGCCGGCATGCTCAATACCGTATGGCTCATCATCTGCGCCATGTGCTTCGGCGGCGTGATGACCGGCAGCGGCATGCTGGGTTCGCTGACGGCCGTTTTCCTGAAATTCGTCCGTCATAGCTTCTCGGCCGTGGCTTCGACCGTCGGCGCGGGAATCTTCTTCAACCTCTGCACCGCCGACCAGTATATCTCGATCATCCTTTCGGGCCGTCTGTTCCGGGAACTCTATGCCGAACGGGGGCTGGAATCCCGTCTGCTGAGCCGCTCGGTCGAGGATTCGGCGACGGTCTGTTCGGTGCTCGTGCCGTGGAACTCGTGCGGCATGACGCAGGCCACGGTGCTGGGCGTCTCGACGTTCGTCTACATGCCTTACTGTATCTTCAATATCGTCAGTCCGCTGATGTCGCTGTGCGTGGCGGCTCTCGGCTGGAAAATCAAAAAGGCCGCATCTTCTGCCGGCCGCAGACAATGATTATGGAAACGACTGTAAATACCGATCTAGTCATCTTCGACCTCGACGGCACGCTGCTCGATACGATCGGCGATCTGGCCGTCGCCTGCAACGCCGTTCTGGCCCTGCGCGGCCTTCCGCAGCACTCCTACGAGGAGTACTGCCATTTCGTCGGCAACGGCATCATGCGGCTCGTGGAGCGCGCGCTGCCCGAAGAGCTTCGCACGCCCTATACCGTAGCGGCCGTGCGCGCCGATTTCGTGAAATACTATACCGAGCATATCGACGCCTACACCAAGCCTTACGACAGGATTCCGGAGCTGGTCGCCGGACTCGTGCGGCGCGGCGTGCGTATCGCCGTGGCGTCGAACAAATTTCAGGCGGGCACCGAGAAACTCGTCCGGCTGTTTTTCCCCGACGTTCCTTTCGCCGCGGTCTTCGGCCAGCGCGAAGGGGTGCCTCTGAAGCCGGATCCGGCCGTGGTGGAGGAGATTCTCTCGCTGACGGGCGCGGCGAAGGAGCGGGTGCTCTACGTCGGCGATTCGGGCGTGGACATGCAGACCGCCGCGGCTGCGGGCGTACGCTCGGTGGGCGTCACGTGGGGATTTCGGGATCGGGAAGAGCTTGTCGAATCCGGAGCCGCTCATATCGTCGATAAACCTGCGGAAATCCTCGATCTGCTGTAATCCGGCAGTTCGGTTCGAAAAAGCGACAACCGGTCCGCAAGGGCCGGTTGTCGCTTTTTCAGCAGTAGGTCTTCACGTCGTCGAGCGTGATGCGCTCTTCGCTGAGGATGATGAGCCGCTCTATGACGTTGCGCAGTTCGCGGATGTTGCCGCTCCACCGCATCGTCTGCAGTTCGCGCAGGGCGTTGCTCTCGATGCGTTTGGGCGGGATGCCGTATTCGGTGCAGATCGTGCGGATGAAATGGTCGGCCAGCAGCGGAACGTCCTGCGCGTGGTCGCGCAGCGCCGGAACGCGCACCACGATCACGCCGATACGGTGGTAGAGGTCTTCGCGGAAGTTGCCCTTCGTGATCTCGTCGCGCAGGTTCTTGTTCGTGGCGGCGATCACCCGCACGTCCACGTCGATGTCCTTGTCGCTGCCCACGCGGCAGATCTTGTTCTCCTGCAGCGCGCGCAGCACCTTGGCCTGCGCCGCCAGCGACATGTCGCCGATCTCGTCCATGAAGAGCGTGCCGCCGTCGGCCTGCTCGAATTTGCCTTTGCGCTGTTTGATCGCCGAGGTGAAGGCGCCCTTCTCGTGTCCGAAGAGTTCGCTTTCGATCAGCTCCGAGGGGATGGCCGCGCAGTTCACCTCGACGAACGGCGCCGCGGCGCGCGAGCTTTTGGCGTGCAGCCAGCGGGCGACGAGCTCTTTGCCGGTGCCGTTTTCGCCCGTGATCAGCACGCGCGCCTCGCACGGCGCCACCTTGTCGATCAGCTGGCGGACGTGTTCCATCTGCGGCGAGGTGCCGATGATTTGTTCCGTATGCATATTGCGCGAGCGGCGCGAGCGGCGTGCGGGAGCGGCCGCAGGTGTGCAGGCGGGTGCGGGGGCAGGGTTGTCGATGGTGCGGTGTATGGACTGCAGCAGGCGGTTCATGTCGATGGGTTTGGTGAGGTAGTCCTGCGCTCCGTTGCGCACGGCTTCGACCGCCGAGTCGATCGACGCTTCCGCCGACAGGACGATGAACGGGATTCCGGCGTCGGGAATCTTGCAGCCCCGGTCCGAAAGGATGACGTCGAACGGTATTTTCTCGCACATCGTCGATGCAGCCTCCTCATCTTCGGCGGCTTCGGTCGAGAAGCCTTCGAATTCGAGACGCTCGCGGAGCGTGTTTCGCATACTTTTTGATTGGTCCAGAATTAAAACCTTTGCCATAGCTTGTTTTTACTGAAATTTTACCTACTTTTGTCCCAAAGTTATGACTTTCTGCGGTGCAAAACCAATCTTGAGGGGCCTTGCCGAACAGGGTGGAGAGTCGGATAAAACGTCTTGAATCGGTCCATCGCGACAACCCCGCCGGACGCTCCGGCGGCCGTTTTGCAACAGTGCCGAGGACCACAATTACAATATGAAAAAGAATTACAATTACACACGACGCAAGTTGTACCTGCCCGAATACGGACGGCATATTCAGGAGATGATCGACTCGCTGCAACTGATCGAGGACCGCCGCGAGCGCAACCGTCAGGCCCGTGCCGTGATCGCCGTGATGGGCAATCTCAACCCGCTGCTGCGCGATACCGCCGATTTCACCCATAAGCTGTGGGATCACCTCTTTATCATGTCTGATTTTCAGCTCGATGTGGATTCCCCCTATCCGCAGCCGACCCGTCAGGAACTGACTATCACGCCGCGTCGCATGGCCTATTCGCAGGGACGCATCTCCTTCAAGCATTACGGCAAATACGTCGAGCGGATGATCCGGAGTCTGGCCGGCGACAAGGACCGCAGGGAGGTGTCGCGCACGGTGGACAATCTGGCCCGGTACATGCGTTCGAAGAGCTACGAATACAATCAGGAGCATCCCAACAACGAAGTGATCGTTAAAGACATCAAACGCATGTCCGGGGGTGCTATCGAAATAGATGAAGTTGCTTTAAACAATCTCCGAAGCGACTATAAACAGCACTTTACGGCACGTCCCCAGAAAGGTCCCCAGCAGCGCAATCAGCAGCGTCAGCAGAAAAACCGCAATCAGCAGCACAACCGCAATTTTTCGAAAAACAACGGTCCGCACCGCAATTCGTCGAAATAAGAGGTGCGTATTTTCGGAAATTTGCTATATTTGTGAGCATTTTACTGCAGAAACGTGAGATTAATGAACAAACAAACGCTTTTCGTCTCCCTGACCGCGGCCGTCATGTTGTGTGCCTGCCAGTCGTCGAAGGTGAAGATTTCAGGCCGCATCGTCGGCAACGACGCCAAAAATGTTTACTTGGAGCAGGTGTCTCCCCTGTCGCAGTCGGTCATCGACTCGGCCGTGCTCGACAAGGAGGGTAATTACCGTTTCGAGCTGAAGGGCGTGACCCGGACGCCTTCGCTTTACAATATAATTTACAACGGCGAACGTATTCCGCTCTTTCTGGCGGGCGGCGACCGCTTGTCCGTGAATTCCGTGGGCAGTTTCATCCGCAACTATACGGTCGAAGGGTCGAAGGAGACCGAGCTGCTGCGGCAGTTCTATCAGGCTTTCGTCGGCGGCGCCCAGCGGCTCGACAACATCGCCGGCCAGTTCGCCCGGACGAACCTCTCCGAAGAGGAGCGCAAGGCGCTGGTGAAGGAGTATACCGACGAATACTACCGCATCCGCCGCGAACAGCTGCGCTTCATCATCGAAAACAAGTCTTCGCTGGCGGCGGTTTACGCCCTGTACCAGCGGTTGCCGGGCGACACCTATCTGTTCAACGGTGACAGCGACGTGGTTTATTACCGCACGGTGGCCGAAGCGCTCGAACAATCCTATCCCGATTCGCCTTACCTGCAGTCACTGCTGGCCGAGATTACGCGCATGGACGCCCGCATCAGCCTGACGTCGCGCATCTCCGAAGCGGGGTATCCCGATCTGGAACTCTCGGACATTTACGGCAAGAAGGTGCGGCTCTCGTCGCTGACAGGCAAGGTCGTGCTGCTGGACTTCTGGTCGGCCGAACTGGGCAACAGCAATACGCTCAATGCTGAGCTGAAGGAGGTCTACAAGAAATACGCCGACGCTCCGACGCCGTTCGAGGTCTATCAGGTGGCCGTCGATTCGTCGAAACCCCTTTGGATCACCGCCGTGCAGGAGCAGCAGTTGCCTTGGATCTCGGTGAGCGATCTGCGCGGTCAGGCTTCGACGGCGCCCCGGCTCTACAACGTGCAGAAACTTCCGGCCAATTTCCTGATCGACCGGGAGGGCACGATCGTGGCCAAGGATATTTACGGCAAGAGTCTTGAGCGGAAGCTCGACGAACTGACGAAATAGGGGCGTGTCCGAATCCCGGATGCTTTCCGGCTGCGCTCGGACAAGCCTCGGAAAATGCGGCGTTTTGCCGTGCGAGTCCCCGGCAACGGGGATTCGGTCAATTGTTTAGAACGATTTATGAACCATTATTTCGCATCCGACATCCATCTGGGCGCAGGCGGCGAGGCGTTCGCCGGGGAAATCGAACGCCGTTTCGTGGCTTGGCTCGACGATGCGGCGAAGGATGCGGAGTCGATATTTCTGGTCGGCGACCTTTTCGACTTCTGGTTCGAATACCGCGAGGTCGTGCCGAAGGGCTTCGTGCGGACGCTGGGCAAGCTGGCCGAGCTGACCGACCGGGGCGTGCGGGTCGTCTTTTTTACCGGAAACCATGATATGTGGGTCGGCGACTACCTCGCCCGCGAATGCGGCGTCGAAGTCTACACTTCGCCGCAGCGGTTCTGCCTGAACGGCAAACATCTCTTTATCGCCCACGGCGACAACATGAAGATCGACGGACAGCCGGTGCTCAAACTGCTCAACACCGTATTCCGTTCGCGGACGCTGCGCTGGCTCTTTTCGTGGTTGCTGCATCCCGACTGGGCGATGCGCTTCGGCCATTGGTGGAGCGGCAAGTCGCGCAAGTCGCACGCCGCCGACACCCTCGACGTCTCGCTTACCGAGCCGCTGATCCAATACGCCCGCGAATATGCCGCCGGGCACGATGTCGATCATTTCGTTTTCGGGCATATGCACTTCCCGCGCGACTTCCGCGAAGGGAATCTGCATGTGATAAACCTCGGCTGCTGGGAACAGTATCCCTCTTATGCCGTTTTGGACGCGTCGGGCGAAATGACGTTGAGGAGGCTCGAAGCGTTCCGTTAGTGCGGGGGCGCGGGGCGGCCCGCTGCTCCGCGCGGAAGAAATGTCTATTTGAGCGGGAAAAAATGTCTATTAAAGAAGAACGATGAAACAATACCTCGATCTGCTGCGCAGGATCAAGACCGAAGGCGTCGTGCGCGGCGACCGTACCGGCACCGGCACCAAAGGCGTATTCGGACACCAGATGCGCTTCGATCTGGCGGAGGGCTTTCCCCTGCTGACGACCAAAAAAGTATTTCTGAAGGGCGTGATCCACGAACTGCTCTGGTTCTTGGCCGGCGACACCAATATAAAATACCTCGTGGACAATGGGGTGCATATCTGGGATAACGACGCATTCCGCTATTACAACGAGCTTTGCGTGCGCCACGGCGTGCTGCCTGTCGATCGCGATACGTTTCTGCGGGCGGCGCAGGAGGGTGTCGAATCGCCGGTCGAAGGATATAAGTTCGGCGACCTGAACCACGTTTACGGCTATCAGTGGCGCAGCTGGCCCAAGCCCGACGGCACCGTCGTCGATCAGATCGCGCAGGCGGTCGGGCTTATCAGGAGCAATCCCGAATCGCGGCGCATCCTCGTCTCCGCATGGAACGTCGCCGAGGTGGAGGATATGGCCCTGCCGCCGTGCCATGTGCTGTTCCAGTTCTACGTGGCCGAAGGAAAACTCTCGTGCCAGCTTTACCAGCGCAGTGCCGATACGTTTCTGGGCGTGCCGTTCAATATCGCCTCCTATGCCCTGCTGACGTTGATGACGGCGCAGGTCTGCGGCCTGCAGCCCGGCGAATTCGTCCATACGCTCGGCGACACGCACCTCTATCTGAACCATCTGGAGCAGGTGGACGAACAGCTTGCGCGCGAACCCCGTCCGCTGCCCGTAATGCGGCTCAATCCTGCCGTGAAGTCGCTCTTCGACTTCCGCTACGGGGATTTCACGCTCGAAGGCTACGATCCGTGGCCGGCGATCAAGGCGCCGATGTCGTTCTAAATCGTTTCGCTCCCGGCAGGGGCGGCGAATCACTTTCGCGCTGATCCGCCGGAACCGAAAACAACAGGCGTCCCCTTTGCAGGGACGCCTGTTTTCGCTGACTGTTTCGCTGACCGTTATTTCCGGACGATGCTGATTTTCCCCGGCTTCGTGTAGCGGTTGTTTTCGATGACGACCTGCTGCGAGCTGCGGATGTCGATCGTCGGGAGGTCGTTGTAGGGCTTGTACTTCTCCGATAATTCGATGGTGTTGTCTCTGAAAATCAGTCCTCCGACGGATTTCGCCCGGAGCAGCTGCTCGTTGAAGGTCCGGAACAGATTGCCTTCGATGGTGATGTTACGTTCGTAGGGATGGCCCGGAACCTCTTTTTTCTGGTGCGGGTTGATGAAGATCGTCGGGAAATCGGCGCCGCCGTATGTGCCGTCGAGAAACCTGTTGTTGCGGATCGTCACGTCGCGCACGGCTCCCGATTCGTACCAGTGGTCCATGTCCCCCTCGAACAGAATGGCGGACATCATGGACGAGAAGGTGTTGCCCTCGACGACGACTTTCCGGGGCGTGCTGACCAGAATGCTTCTCGCCCGGTTGTTGCGCACGACGTTGTTCCGGAAGATCAGTTCCGGGTACCACGACATGTTTTCCAGCCCGTCGCCGACCGTGAGTCGGCCTTCGACGGGAGCGGTGAACGTCAGCCGGATGTAATGGGCGTTGATGCGTTCCGATTTTTTCACCCGCAGGGTGTGTTTCGCAAGCAGGGTCTCCGCGTCCACGACGTCGATTTCGTCGCCCTTTCCGGCAAACTCATACCCGGCCTGCTGGGGGTGGTTGATGCGGGCGATGACCTGATCGGGCGCCGTGATGCCGGTCACGCGGACGTAGGAGCCGTGTACGTTGGTCGCATCGTCGAGCATGTTCTCGAAAACGCACTCTTCGATCAGGACGGTTCCCCGGCAGTTGCAGAAGTGCGTGGCGTCCGCCGTGGTCGTTATCATCCGGGGGCTTCCCTTCCGCAGGACCACCTGCAGCCTGCGGACGGTGACGTTGTCGGTCTTTTCGGCGATCAGCCCCATGCCGCCGCAGTGGTGGATGGTTACGTCCTCGACCAGAACGCCGGACGATGCGGTCGCGTGGATGGCGGGCGAATGCCGGTTCTGGGTAAAGACGCCTTTGAACGTCAGGATCGTTCCGACGGGCGGCAGGGCGCGCACGAACCGGGTGTGGAGTTCATAGCGGCCGGGAGCCGTCGGCGTAACCCGTATGTCGAAGTTGTCCGGCTTGGGGATGTAGTAATCGTCGCTGCGGTAGGCGGTGGCCATGGTGCGGGGATCGAAAACGATGTTCTCGCCCGGAATACGCTCTTCCCAGCCTTCCGCCCGCATGATGAGCTTGTTGTTCTCGACCGCATGGCCGAACTCGTCCGGAATCTCGATCTCGACACGCTGCGTCTCCGCATCCGCGGCCGTCACCTTCGCCTCCAGCGTGAAGGGAACCTCCCAGTCTACGGTGAAATTGCGCAGCGTCACGCCGTGCGAGTCCTCGATCAGAAACGGGATGATCCGGCCGTGGAAAATGAATTCCGAGCCGCCGCCGTCGATCTCGATATTCCGCCGTCCCGTCAGCGGGAATGCGAAATGCCGGTATCCGTTGTCGTGGTTGGTGATGCAGTGGTATTTTCCGGCGGCGAATTCCGGCCGGAAATGGTAGGTGCCTTGGGGGAATACCAGTTTTACCGGCTTGTCCGCCGGGATGCTTTCGAGCAGGGTATAGACGAACGGAGTCATGTCCTGCGTGTCGTACCGGCCTTTGTAGTCCGCGATGTCGATTACTCCGGTTCGGGCGGATGCCGTACCGCAGACCAGACTCACGAGGAGTATGACCGTTCCCAAGCGTGGTTTCATGCGCATGGCTATTTCTTTATGTTGTTCTTTTCCCAGACCGGCGCACTCGTGTCGGCGCCGTACCGCTCTCCGTGGCTGCGCGTCACCTCTTTTGAGTTTTCGATCTCATTGTCCGACATTTTCAGTCCGTCCACCGACGTGACTGCGATTGCCGGGCAGGGGCAGCCGGTCACCTTGTTCTTCTGGACGGTGATGTTCATGAATGCGCCCGGTTCCGCGACCTTCGCTTCACCTGTGATGTAGAAGAGCGACAGCGCTCCGGGAGGTATGCGCGGATTGCCGCGTTCGAACATGCACTCCTCGATCGTATTGCCGACGATCTGCACGTTCGAGGAGAAGCCGCCTCCCATCCATTCGATTTCGGGCGACATGAGGATTCCCTGCATGGCGCATCCGGTTATCCTGTTCGACGCCACCACTCCGTCGATGCCCTTGATCAGGATTCCGCGCGAGCGTACGTGACCCACTTCGTTGTCTTTGACGAGGAATCCGCTGCCGACGGCGTCGGCGTTGAAAACCACGTCGCCGGGGCCGATTTCGAACGGCATCTGCTTCACCTTGAGCCGGAATCCGAGCTTGTAGGAGGCTTTTGACAGCAGCGAGGGATAACCCGTCGTCACGGCGTTGCGCTGCTCTTCGGTCGGGTCGAAGCGGCTGACCGAAACCAGCCGGAGTTCGCCTTTGCGTTTCCCGTCGTAACCGACCACGACCAGTCTGTCGCCGCGCCGGAATACGGGGTGGGTTTCGCGCGTCACCAAGTCGATCGTACCCTTCGCGGCGTCGGCCGATCCGACCGGGAACGAGCGTCCGCAGACGATGATGCAGTCGTCGCCGTTGTGGCCTACCTTGCACCCCGTGACGGTCGGGCCTTTCCGTGCCTGACTGCTGTGGATGCCGTCGGCGTTGCCCGAACGCAGGCGGGGCCTGATGCCCTGCGGCATGGGGCCGCGGTCTACGACGCAGTTTCTGTACTCGTTGGCGTAGCCCTCCTTCTCGAAAAACGAGAAGGTGTTGGACCCGTATACCGTGACGTTTTCGAGTTTGGTGTTGTAGCACTTGTTGAGCATGACGGTATGGACGCCGGCGTTCGGCTTGTCGGTCTTGACGTCCATGACCACCAGATCCCCGACCTGCTCGCCTGCGCTCCACGTTCCGTTCTTGACGGCCCGGAAGAGGTTGTGACCGAGCTGTTTGAGTGCGGAGTAGTTGCTCGTGTAGGTGGTGATGCTGTTGCGCTTGAGCAGGCGTGTCTGCGGATCGTAGAACTGCACGCGGTTGGCGGCCAGACCGGTTACGGGATACCCCTCGTCGATCCGGACGTCGAACCAGCTTCCGTCTTCGGCTACGGCCGTAATTTCGCCCTGCGTAAAGCAGAGCGGATCGTAGTCGATGGTCAGGTCGCGCAGCTCCACCCGCACGCAGTTGTAAAAGCTGAACGCCTGCTCCTGATTGTTGCAGATGACCGTCGATCCGTTGCCGTTGATGTGGACGTCGGTCAGGTTGTGGAACTTGTACGGCCCGTTGTTGCGCACGTCGAGCGTGTAGGTGCCTTTGGGTATTTCGATGAGGTTCCGGCCTTTCTGCCGGTCGAGGACCTCGTGAAGATCGGGATGATTCTGCGCCGCCGCGGATGCCGCGAGACATGCGGCGGCACAGAAAACAGTCAGTTTTTTCATCTCAACAGGGTTCGTTGTCGGAGTTCGTCCGCAGGGATCGTCAGATCGTCTGCGTGTACCCCGGATTCTGGCTCAGGTTTTTGTTCACTTCGCGTTCGCGCTTGGGCACCGGCATCCAGATCTTGTACGGTTTGTAATTGTTCTTGATCGGCTCCATCTGCGGGGCGAAGTAGTAGTATTTGTTGCCGGCGTCGTTGACGGTTTTCATGTTGCCGATGACCTCCGTCATTTTGCCCGTGCGGATCAGGTCGATGCGTCGCCACCCCTCAACGCAGAGTTCGCGCGAACGCTCGTCGAGCAGCTCTTCCATGAAATCGGTCTTATAGTAGGCCGAATTCATGGCGTTGAGCGCCGATTCGTCCAGTTTGCCGTCCGTATCGGTGCAGGCGCGTTTGCGCACCTCCTCGACCAGTTCGCGCGCAAGGGATTCGTCGCCCGTCTTGTAAAGTGCTTCGGCGTACAGCAGTACGATGTCGGCGAAGCGGAGCATCGGGAAGTCGATGTTGCTTGCCCACGTCGGAATGCCCTGCGACGTTCTGGCCGCGGGATCGGACTGGCGGAATTTGCCGTGGCAGAGATTGGCGCCCGATGCGTAAAGCGCCACGGGACTGAAGTATTTGGCTCCGTTGATTGTCGTGTAGTCGGTGACGTTGTTGCCCAGACTGCCGCAGAGGTTCCAGCCCATGCGGCTGTCCTCGGTCACGTATTTGTCCGACAGCTCGCCCGTCGGGCGTATCCAGCCGTAACCGCCTCCGTTGGTGCCGACGTTGCCCTGCGGCCCGGCCCAGTAGGCGAAGAGGAAATATTCGTTCGAGCCGCCCGCTCCGGTCTGTACGACCATCATGCACTCCTCTTTCTGACTGCTTTTGGTGTCGGCCAGAAAGTTGTAGTGGTAGGGCTTGATGAGCTTGTAGCCGCTGTGTGCGTAAATATCTTCGGCGATGGCCGCGGCTTTCTGCCAGCACGCTTCGGCATCGACCCAGTCGAAACTGTTGGTCGGCGAGCCGAGTTCCTGCCCTACGCGGTTCTCCTTGCAGGAGGCCAGATAGGTATACATCTTGAGCAGATAGCCGCCCGCGGTCCATTTGTTGACGCGGCCGTTTACGTTCGAATTGCGGTCGGGAAGCTCCTTGTAGGCTTTGTCGAGGTCTTCCTCGATGCAGGCGTAAACCTTGTCGAGCGGTTCGCGCGGAGCCTCGGCCGACGAGTTGGGCGTATTGGGCAGGGGCACTTCGCCCCAGAGCCACGCCTGATAGAGCCGGTAAAGGCCGCGCAGCAGCTTCGCTTCGTTGACGATCTCGTCGCGGCGTTTGGGATCCATGTCGATGGCCGGCACTTTCTGGATGATGTGGTTGGCTCGGTCGATGCCGACGAAGAGTCCGAACCATGCCATCGAGACGAAATCGGCCTCTTCGTTGTAACCGCAGCTGGCGATGATCTGATGGTGCGGGTCGCTGATGCCGTTGGGGGCGATCTCGTCGCCGAGCATCATCAGGTAGTGCATGCCGCGTCCCCAGAGGGGTTGGTTGCCGGTTCCCTGAATCGCACCTGCGTTGAGTATGTCGTATACGCCCGTGAGGGCCAGTTCCGCATTCGCGGCGGTGGTGTAGAGGTCGTCGCCCGAAACGAACGAATAGGTCTTCTCGTCGAGGAAACTGGTGCAGCCCGCCGTCGCCGTGCAGAGCAGGAGCGCAGCCGTGTATTTTAGTGCTTTCGAATAGAACGTTTTCATATTCATATCGCTGTTTTAGTATTTGATTGAAACTCCGAAGAATACGGACCGTGCGCGCGGGTAGTTGGTGTAGTCCAGTCCGGGAATCAGGCGGTTCCAGAACGATACTTCCGGGTCATAGCCCGAATAGCCCGTGCAGGTGAAGAGGTTTTCGGCCGTGACGTAAACCCGCAGGTGGGAGAGTCCGATTTTCCGCGTGATGTGCGTGGGCAGCGTATAGCCCACCGTCAGGTTTTTCAGGCGGAGGTAGGAGCCGTCCTCGACGTAGTAGCTCGACATTTCGGTCTTGCCCTCGCCGTTGAGCGACGGATACCTGTTGCCCGGACGCTCCTCCGTCCAGCGGTTGCGCCAGTAGTCCGTCGAGACGTTGTTGTAGCCCACGAAGCCCTCGTAGCGGTAGCGGCCGATGTTGATAATGTCGTTGCCGTAGGACCACTGGAACATGAAGCTGAGGTCGAAATTCTTGAACGTAAAGCTGTTGGTCATGCCGCCGAAGTGCTTCGGGTCACTGTTCGCAATGACCGTCTTGTCGTTGTTTGGGTCGATGACGTTGTCGTTGCCCGCGATGTCCTTGAACTTCATGTCGCCCGGCTTCACGGTGATTCCCGCGAACGACGGCACGCCCTCTTTCAGGTTGCCCCGTTCGTCGAAGTCGGATTGCTGGTAAATGCCGTCGAAGACGTATCCCCAGCCCGAACCGATCGGATGGCCCACCATGACGCGGCCTACTTCGGTGATGTGTCCGCCGGCGACCTTGACCGGGATCGAGCTGACGTCGCCCAGCGATACGACCTTGTTGCGGTTGAGGTTGAAGTTCAGGCTCGTAGACCATGTGAAGTTGCGTTTCTGGATATTGACCGTGTTGATCGTAAGTTCGAAACCCTTGTTGTCCACCTGCCCGATGTTCTGCCACTGACGGTAGGAGCCGATCTGGCTGGGAACGTCGGCATGCAGGAGCATGTCCTTGGTCTTTTTGTAGTAAACGTCGGCCTCGATGCTCAGACGGTTGCGGAACATGCTGATGTCCAGACCTCCGTTGAGCTGGTAGGTCGTCTCCCACTTGAGGTCGGGATTCGATATCTCCGAAGGAGACAGGCCCAGTTGCACGGAGTTGTTGTCGCCCGAATAGTAGGTCTTGTCGGTACGGCTCAGCGACTGATAGGCCGGAATGCGGTCGTTACCCGTCACGCCGTAGCTGAGCCGCAGTTTCATGTCGCTGAAAATCTTCTGCTGCTTCATGAACTCCTCCTTGCCGATGCTCCATGCGAAGGCGGCCGAGGGGAAGTAGCCGTACTTGTTGTTCTTGCCGAATTTGGACGAACCGTCGCGGCGGATCGAAGCCGTGAAGATATACTTTTCGGCGAGGGTGTAATTCAGGCGCAGGAATTCCGATTCGGAGGTGTTGCGTTCGCGGTTGGTCTGTACGTTTTCGGGGAATACGGAACCCTGACCGATGTCGAACGCCCCGTTGAAGCTCTGGTTTTCGAATCCTTCGGCGCGGGTGCTGAGCCGCGTGGCGGTGTAACCGCGCAGTTCGAATCCCAGTACGGCGTTGAAATAGTGCTTGCCGCGCGAAATGGCGTAGGTCAGCGTGTTGGAGGTCTGCCACGATTCGGCGCCGCTCTCCGCGACGACGGCCATGCCGTTTTTGGAGTACCCCCACGAGGTGGTCGAGGGATACCACTCCTCGGTCTTCGAATTCAGGATCGTGCCGCCGCCGCTGATGCGCAGCGTCAGGTTCTTGAGGATCTTGTATTTGAGGTAGAGGTCTCCGATCGTACGGTTCTGGGTGGAAGCCTTGTAGGAGTCGTTGATGAAGGTGATGGGGTTGGTCAGATTGTAGTTTTCGGGGTTGGACGCTTCGTCATCGTCCTCGCTCAGGAAGATCGGCTTGTAGAGGACGAAGCTCTGCACCAGTCCGTTGTACGAGTTGGCGCCCGCATTGGTGACGGCTCCCTTGGTCACGATGTGGGAGAAGTTGATCGTACCGCCGATGGTGAACCGCTTGCTGAGGTCGCTGTCGAAACGGATGCGGCCCGTAAAACGTTCCATCTGGTTCTTCTTGACGATGCCCTCCTGATTGAGGTAGCCTGCCGAAGCGGCCACCTTGGTCTTCGCGCTGCCGCCCGAAGCGACGCCGATGTTGTAGCTCTGGATGATGCCCGTGCGCATGACCTCCTCCTGCCAGTTGCGGCTGCGGTAGTCGGAGAAGTCCCTCACCCGGTCGGGCAGGCCGTCGCCGTTGGTGTCGATGCCCCACGCATCGCTGGTCGGGAACTTGGCGAAACGGTAGTCCGCGAACTCCTGTCCCTGAAGCACGTCGATCGTATTCGACATCCGGGCCAGACCGACGCTCATGTCGAAATCGACGGAGGCCTTTTCGCCGCGCCCGCTCTTGGTGGTGATGATCACGACGCCGTTGGCTCCGCGCGATCCGTAAATGGCCGTTGCCGACGCATCCTTGAGGACGGTGATCGACTCGATGTCCGACGGGTTGATGCCCGCCAGCGGATTGTAGCGCACGTTGGCCGAAGTGTAGCTGCTCGTGGCGACTTCGTCGGCGTTGACGTCGATCTGCACGTCGTCGATGATATACAGCGGCTGCGTTCCTGCGTTGATCGAGTTGCCGCCGCGGATCGTAATGTCGATGCCCGCGCCGGGTTCGCCCGAACTGGAGCTGACCTGCACGCCTGCCATGCGGCCTTGGAGCGCATCCATAAAGCTCGTGCCCTTCGATTTGGTGATCTCGGACGTGCTCAGCACGCCCAGCGAGCCGGCGACATTTTTCTTCTGGGCGTCGCCGTAGCCGATCTGCACGACGACGTTCTCGATCTGGGTCACATCCTGCTGCAGCTCGACCCGCAGATCGGTGCTGCTGCCGACCATGATGTTCTGCGGCACCATGCCGATAAACGAGAAGGTCAGGACGGACTGGTGGTTTTTGACGCTTATGGCGAAGCGGCCTTGGGTGTCGGTTGTGGTTCCGCTGGTGGTTCCCTGCTCGATCACGCTCGCGCCGGCCATCGGTTCGCCGGTCGCGGCGTCCAGCACGGTGCCCGTTACTCGAAGCTGGGCATAGACGCTGCCGCACGTAAACAGGACCGATAATAGTAAAAGTAGTACACTTTTCTTCATGGTTATATTCGGGTTGGTTTTTACTGGATGGTATGTCGTGGGTCCGTAGCCCCGGAGCCGCCCGTGTCCGGGACGGCTCCGGGAGATGCCGGACACGGAATTATCTCATTTCGGCGGACTCCTTGTCGAGCGGAGTGTGGCGGATGCACCGCACCGAGTAGGCGTTGGTCCGCTGGTAGTTGTTCAGGTATACGCTGGTGCCGTTGAGCATGATGAAACGCGCCGCATTGGTGAAGATGTTGCCTGCGCCGGCGATGATGGGCATGTTCGTCCAGTAGACGCCGCGGCCTCCCGATACGGTTCCTCCGACGACGGCCTGTCCTGCCCACGGCATCTTGAGCGGGCTTCGGGCGAATACGGCGGCCAGATCGGTCACCTTGTAGGAGGTGTCGCCGTAGACCATCGTTTCGAGTCCGGTGACGGCTTTGGCCATCTCGATGAATTCGTTTACCGTCGGTACGCGGTAGCCCGGAGGGCAGGGGTTGTTGTCCTGCGTGGCGGCATCGAGCGGCGCCGCATACGTCTTGTCCTCGAAGCGGCCGCCCCAGAGTCCGTCCCGGTTCGACGTGTCGTCGCGCGCCCAATCGTGGGGTTCCTTGTTGGTCGGCATGAAACCTTCCCGGCCCGACTCCCGGCGGTCGGCGGTGGGGGTGTTCAGCGGTGCGAGGGCGTTGACGAACGAACCTGCCGTGGCCGATGTCCATTTGGTCTTTTCGTGTCCGTCGGCTTTGCGCGACCACTGGAAGAGCGATCCGAAGGCCGTGTGGTCGTTGGATGCGGCGGCGATGCCCTTTGCGCCGAGATTGCGGTCGAGCCATGTCTGTTCCGTATCCTGCCCGTTCTCGTCCTTGACGGTGATGTTCACGGGGAAATAGATGATCTTGTAATAGTCGTCGGCCGAATCGTAGTTGCGGTCCTTTACGCCGATCACGGTCACTTCGCACCGGGCGGTTTTATTTCCGCCGTCGGTGGTCGAGACGCGGATGGTCGTTTTGCCGTGCGATACGGGGACCAGCAGGCCGTTGTCGTCGATTCCGGCGACGAGCGGATCGTCGGAGGTCCACTTGAGCTTTTTGTTCGTGGCGTTCTCCGGCAGGATCGCCGGGGCGAACCGGAAGGCTCCGACGCCCGGATCGGCCGCGAAGTCGAATGTTTTGGACGCGGCGTCGAGCGTCAGGCTTTCGATGGGAATGCTGTTGTCCACGTCGTCGATCGTGAGACGGATCGCGTCGTTGACGTGCATGTCGTTGGCTTCGGCCGTGAGCGTCACCTCGCCGAAAGCCAGCGCCGTGACCAGACCGCTCTTGTCGACGGCGGCCACGTTCGTATTGGAGCTGTACCATGCGATTCTCTGGTTGGTGGCGTCCGCCGGTGTGATCGTGACCGAAAGCTGATAGGTCTTGCCGGGGTTGAGGTGCAGTTCCCGAACGTCGATGCTTACTTTCTCGACATGGACGAATGTCTCCTCGTCGTCTTTGCAGCCGGAGTGAACGGCAGCGACGGCGGTGATCAGAAAAGCGTAAAGAAGTTTTTTCATATTTTAGGGTTTGTTTGTTGGTTGCATGCGGCGGATAAATCGCCTGATCCTATAAGCAAAATTATCAGGATGAATATTTTTTGGCCCCCGTGTCGTGAAATAAATTAGCGGGAACGGTTTCGGGAACGGTTTGATTGGCCGGGAGCGTTCCCGAAAAAGTCCCAAAAAGGAAGAAAACCGCCCTGAAAAAACTTTTTCAGGACGGAATCAGGGCTGATTGTGCTATTCTTGGGATGCTTCTCCCGCTTCGCCGGATGTGCGTGCCGCTATTGCTGCGGCCTTACGTCGGTGGATTCGCGGATGTTGATCCGTGCGTCGAGCACCACCGTGCGGTCCGGAGCGTCGGGATTCTTGATCTTTTCCAGCAGCAGGTTGGCCGCCGTTTCGCCGATCAGGTCGAGGGGCTGGGCCACGGAACTCAGCTGCGGTTCGGTCAGCAGGGCCGACTGCGACTCCGAGAAGCCCATCACGGCGATCTGTTCCGGAATGCGGTAACCCCGTTTTTTGATCGCCTTGAGCGCCCCGATTGCGAGCTGGTCGTTGAAACAGAACACCGCGTCGGGAATGCGGTCGCCGTCGAGTATCGCGTTCATGGTTTCGAAGCCGCATTCGCGGGAGATGTCCCTGCATTGGACGAAGGTATCGGGCGCGGGGTCGATGCCGTGTTTGCTGAGCGCCTCCTTGTAACCTTGGTGGCGGGTGGCCGAATTGAAAATCCCTTTCGGTCCCATCAGGTGCAGCGGCCGGGTGCGCTTTGTTCCGTTGGCGTAGAGAACGTGCTCCACGGCGAAGAACGCCATCCGGAAATCGTCGATGACAACTTTGCTGGCTTCGACCTCGTTGCTCGGACGGTTGAAGAAGACGATCGGGATTCCGTTGTCGATCAGTCGCCGGTAATATTCGTCGTTGCGGCCCTTTTCGGTGACGGAAAGGATGATGCCCTCCACCATGCTGTTTTCCAGCAGATGCAGATTCTTGAGCTCGATCTCGGCGGATTCGCCCGACTGGGTGATCAGGACGTTGAACCCCTCCTTTTCGAAGACCTTCTGTATCTGGATGATGATGCGCGGGAAAAACGAATTGACGAATTCGGGTACGACGACGCCGATGACCTTCGAGCGTCTCCGTATCAGGTTCTGGGCGTATGGATTAGGCCGGTAGTTCATCTTTTCGGCCATTTCGAGCACCAGCCGTTTGGTCTCCGGCTTGACGTCGGAGTGATCGGCCAAAGCGCGTGAAACAGTGGATTTGGATATGCCCAAAGCTTGGGCGAGATCCTTTATCGTGGCATGCTTTATCATTTCCAGCTTTTTCACGCAAAATAGTATTTTTTTTACAGTTTACAAAAAATAAAAGATTCCCGCTTTCCGGAAGATTATTCGAGCACGGCGATAAATCCCCCATTCTCCGGCAACTGCACGCTGAGGGGTTCCGGCGCCGGCAGTGCGACCTCGGTCGTCTGCAGCGAACCGTCCGCCGCGTCGCGGGCGATCTGCGCCTTTCGGGCCGTCGCGGGGATCAATCCGGCGGGAATCGTCACCTCTGCGGGAGCGGTGTTCACACCGGCTATGTACCACGTGCCGCCCTTGCGGCGGGCGATGACGGCCAGCCGCCCGATCTCGCTTTGCGGCAGGACGACCGTTTCGTCCCATACCGTCGGCAGGCGGCGGATGATGTCGAGCGCCGGGCGGTAACGCTCGTCGCCGGAGAGGACGAACGGATTTTCGGCGATCGTCAGCAGCGGCGAGTCGAGCAGCAGCGCGAACGCCAGCTGGTGGGCGGCCGTCGTGCCGCCGGGCATGGTGAATGCGACCGGAGTGTAGTCCGCGGCGCCCAGTACGCCGCGCGTGAAGGGGAGGGCCGCATTGTGGCTGGCCGGGATGTTCTGGTTTTCGTCGCCGGGGACATAGCGGTCCGGATCGGGGGTGCGGCCTTCGTCCCGCATCCGCTTTTCGTAGTTGGCCGTGATGCGGTTGAGCTCGATGCCCCGCACGCCCTCGCGGGTGATTTCGTTGGGATAGGTGCGGATCTCGCCCGTCGGTTTCTGGCAGCCGTGGAGATTGACCAGCAGCCTGCGCCGCGCCGCGTTTTTGAGCAGGTGGGTGTTGAAGTCGATCTGGCGTATGCCTTCGCCGTTCATGAAGTCCACCTTGACGCCCTTTATGCCGACCGCCGCGACCGAGTCCAGAAAGCCGCGCATCTGGCGGTAGTCGTCCGCCGGATCGTTGAGCTTCTCCCAATGGCGCCATACGAACAGCCCGACGCCGCGCGATTGGGCGTATCCGGCCAGCTCGTGCAGGAATTTCCATTTGTCGGGACGCTCTTCCCACCCGTCGTCGATGGTGCTGTACTCGATGCCCAGCGACGCTGCGGTGTCGATCACCCGCTTTTCGCCTTCGAGGGTCATGAAGCCGCCGTCGATGCCGCTCCACCAGCTCCAGAGCGAGCGTCCGGGGACGATCCACGACGTGTCGGCGAACAGTTCCGGGTCGGGAGCCGGGTTGAGACTGGTGATGATGTCGGTATTTACCAGTGCGTCGAGGTCGCGGGCGATGATCGTGACGCGCCACGGGGTGACGATGTCGCCCGACAGCTCGAATCCCTCCTGTTCGGTGAAGTCGGCCCGCAGGCTGGCTCCGGGTTCCGCGCGCAAACGCATGCCGCTGTAGTCGTACAGCGCGGCTTCGGCGATCATCACGTATTCGTCGGGGGTTCGGTAGAGCAGCGGCATGGTCTGCACCGGTCCCTGCCGGGAGACGATGTGCAGGCTGTCGGCCGTCGTGGATATCCACTCTCCGGCATAGGTGAGCAGTTTCCACCCGGAATTCCGCTCGGCGAACCAGACCCTGCTCTGCTGGGGTGGCCGCCATTGGGCCGCTTCCCCGTTGACGGTCCGCGTGCCGTCTCCCGGCAGGACGAACCGGTAGGCGAAGCCGTCGTCGTAGAGACGGGTCTGGAGCCGGTATTTATAGCCTGAAGGACGGTGCGTCACGTCGAAGAGGTATTCGTTGCACCGCCCCTCCGATACGGCTTTGCGTCCCGTGACGGAGTAGGTCTCGTCGATTTTCCGCATGCCTGCCGGGCGCAGGGCCGCATCGCGGAACAGCTCCGTGCCGTCGATGGTTACGCCCATGGCCGAGGTGTCGATGACCGTGCGGCCGTCGTGGGTTACGGTGTAGTACAACCCCTCCTTGCCGGCGAATACCTCTGCCCGGATGTTGCCCGAAGGGCTTTTTTGTGCGGTGCCGCCGCAGCCTGCGGACAGAAGGGCCATGAAGGCGAAAAATGCTGTTGTTCTCACGTTGCGTTATTTTTTAAGTTCCAGAGTTTCCCATTCGATGATTCGGCCCTGCCGGGTGAGGGCTTTTACCGTTATCTCCGTCCGCTCCCCGTCGATGGCCGCCGTATGTTCGAACGGATAGTAGGCGTCTTCGGTCGTACGTCCGTCTACGGTGAACCAGACTTTCCGCAACTGCGTGTCGTCTTGGGTGAGATAGACGAATACGTTGTTTGCGGCCCGGCCGAAACCGACCCGCATGCAGCGTACGGCGTCGTCCTGCGTTGCGGCGTAAGGGGTTTGCCAGCGCGTCTCTGCGGTGAAGAGCGCGGCGAGCTGCGGCCGGACCGGGGCCGGGGTTTCGATCCTGACCGCGGCGATCCCGTTTCCGGCGACGCGGACCGTGAAACGTCCGTCGGCGAGCTGGCCCGATGCGCCGCTGCCGCCTATGACCTGCGTCCTGTAGTGCCCTCCGTCGGAATGTCCGCTCAGGGCGTAGTCCAGCGCGACGTCCGTTTCGACGGTTTCAGCAGACTGGTTCATGAAAACGATATACAGCGCGTCGTCGTCGACGGCCGAAATGTAGTTGAGCTGCCGGTCGGCCGGCGTCGCCAGCCCCGTCGGCATCCACAACCGGGCTTCGCGGCCGTAGATTGTGCCGGGGAGGTGACCGTAGAACTTGCTTTGCAGGTAGGCGTATCCTTCGATGAATTCACCCGGAAAATCCACCTTCCCGCCGCTCCGGTAGAGGGCCTGCGTGACGAGAAAATCGTAAAGCAGCGATATGTGCGGCATGATGTGGTTGTAGTGGAAGGAGTTGGCGCCCAGTTCCATGTGGCCCCGGAGCGGATAGTCCGCCTTTTCGTATACGGTCGTGCGGGCCGTGTTGATGTGGTAGCCCGGAAAATTGCGGTAGCGGCCTATGACGGCGTGGTCCGCCGTGCGTGCCAGAAACCCGTCGCCCGTATAATGCGCCAGCCGCAGCATCCATGCGGCGTAGTTGGCCATGAAAATCCCCCGGTGTCCGGTGCTCGTGCCGGAGGATTCCGGGGTAAGCCCGATCTCCGAAAGCCGCCATGCCGGAACCCGTTCGGCGGGAGCGTCCATCTGCGCATGTCCTTTCGACTTGAGGTATTGGTAGTGCGGGGCCTTCCCGTCGGGATTGACCGGAATATCGCGGTCCGGGACGGCGGGGGAGTACCAGACGTACTGCGTGTAGAGCTTCGCCCCGCGGTGGGCGGCGCGGAGGTAGGCCTTGTCGCCCGTCAGTTCGTACATTTCGAGCAGGTCGATCCATTTCGGGGCGAATCCCGTCCAGAAGAAGAATCCCCCGGCTTCCGGGTCGCGGAAATCGGCAGCCGGCGTGTCGATGCGCCGGCGGATGTAACGGTCGGCCCCCGCGACGGCTTTTTTCAGGTATCCGGGCTCTCCGGTGGCCCGGTAAAGGTGCATGGCGTTTCTCCATGTGCCGCCCTGCTCGACGACGTCCAGATTGCGGACGCGCGTGGAGTGGTACTCTTTTCCGGCGAAGGAGAGCAGGTAAGGCGCATTGTCCTTGAGAATGCTGCTGAGCGCCGTCAGTTCCGAGACCGGGCAGCAGGGGCCCTTCATGCGCCGCGAAGGGTACTGGATGTTTTGCGTCGAATCGGCGCAGAAGAGCAGCTTCTCGCGCGAAAGCACGTATTCGTATACCGGAAGCGCCCTTTCGAGAAGCATCGTCCGGTTGTCGTTCAGGACGGCGATTTCCAGCGGATTGAGACTCGAAACGTTTTTCACCGCGCCCGGAACGTCCGTCGCATAGGTGCAGCCCTTTTCCTTTTCCAGAAAACGGCTGTAGGGGCCGAGTACGTAGGAGATCATGTTTTCGATCGTCCCGTTGAGCGAACCGAGCGCATTGTTCCGGTTGCCTGTGAAGCCGAACAGACGCTCTGCGACATTTTGGAGCGCATCCGTGGTGTCGCCCCGCTCTCCGCAGAGCAGTGCGGAAAAGACGAGTTCCCCGCCCGGAGCCGTTTCGGAGCCGATGCCGCCCGGAACCGGGGCGAACAGCATCGGCGAGGCCAATCCCTGCCGGTCGCGCACGGCGACGCCGAAGCGGCTGTTGGCGGCCGTCGGCAGCGGATCGAACGGGAATTCGGCGGGGTGGGCCAGAATGCCGTATGTCGCGTTGCGGTAGGTGACGAACGCCGAAGGGACGGGACACCGGAACGCGAGCGTGAGGTAACTTTTGTCGGGGAACCGTTTCTCCTGCCAGATCAGCGGCTGCCAGATTTCGTCGGCCCGTTTCGGGTCTCTCCCCGCAAAACCGGTGAATCCGACCGAATACCAGCCCCCGGTCTTCGCCGTGAGGCGGTAGGTGAGCAGGGACCGGCCCGTCGCGGTGTCGGCCGTCAGCTCCGCCGCGATGCTGAAAAGGTCGTTTTCGGGGTAGCCGAAAGTGACCTTGTCCGTTCCTTCCGCACGGTGGGAGATGGGGCGGACGACGATGATGCGCCCTGCGTTGAAGAGGTTGGCCGTCCGCGATTCGACGGAGCCTTCGAGGATTTCATCGTCGAAGCCGTCGCCCGACTGATCGGCCCTGCGGTCCGTACGGTTCAGTTCCGGGCGGTCGCTGAGCCATGTAGCCACGTTGTACTGAACGTCGGGGATGCCCGCCGGACGCATTTTCAGCTGCGGGTCCGCAGCCGAAAAGAGGACCGTGAATTCCGGCAGGTAGTCGGGCAGGAGGTGTTGCCCGCCGAACACGACCGTATGGTCGGGTTTCACCCTGAATTCCTGCGCCTGTGCCGGGCGGCACGCTCCCGCCGCGCCCAGTATGATCAGCAGTATGCGGCCGGCCCTTGTCATGGTTCGAGGTCGAATTTCAGGGTCTGTATTCCGTAGCCCGGCAGGGTGATGCCGAACGCTCCGTCGCCGCCGGGCGTGATTTTGCGTCCGGTTGCGGGATTGGCTGCCGATGCGGTGCCGATGCGCCTGCCGGCGATGGCCGCGGGGTGCACCGTCAGCGCCGTATGCTGGGGCCGTGGCGTGCTGTTCATCAGGATCAGGAATAGCCTGTTCCGGTCCGTCGTCAGGGCCGACAGAATTTCGATGTCGGTGTTGTCGGCGTCGAACAGCCCTTTGACCATGATTGGATTCGCCTGCTCGCCGTATACGGTTCCCGGTTCGAAGCCGAAGATGCGCTGCGGACCGACTTTCGGGGTCATGAAACCGCGGGGGAACGAGATTCGGCGGCCGCTCCGCATTTCGGCTTCGGCGAAGACGTAATCGGCGATCCACCCCAGCTGCCACCACGCATGATGCGGGAAGGGACCGGGACCCCGGTCGAACTGGCTCCAGTAATAGGTCGCCATGTGCGTGTCCGGTGCGAGGTGCGCTTCGCGCGCCGTAGCCGCGGCCCGTGCGAGGTCGAGGAAGAGCCGGTCTGCGGTCTCTTCGTACAGTCTTACGAACATGCCGCAGTGGCTGGTGAGCAGGATCGGGCCGCTCTTGACCGCCGACCCGGCGCAGCCGCCGTGCTCGAAGCATAGACCGACCTGACTGATCTGCCACTCCTGCATCTTCCGCCCTTTGTACTCGATTTCTCGGTCGCCCGGCGTCGGATGCGTGTAGATCGACGTGGCGTACATCCGGGCCGTGCGGAGCGCGGCGTCGCGGTATCGGGCCTCTCCGGTCAGGCCGTGCATGTCGAGCAGGGCCTGCACGGCCTGTCCCGTGGCGAAGTCGTTGATGAAGCGCGCGTCGCCGCAGACCCCGGTGAAGGCTCCTTTGTCCACGGCATTGCGGACGAACCAGTCGGCGCCCCGCACCGCGGCGTCGAGGTATTTGTGTTCGCCGAGCAGCTTATAGGCGACGACGAAGCCGTAAAACGTGGGCCGGAGGTCTTTCAGGTCGGTGAACAGCGGTTCCCCGTCGTGTTTGCCGTAGGCCACGGCAAAACCGCCGTCGGCCTGCTGCAACGACAGCAGCCGTTCGGCTCCGGCCCGGAAACTGCTGCGCAGCAGCGAGTCGTTCCGTTCGAAGAGCAGGATGTTGCCCAAGTCCATGAGCGTATAGTACGTGATGCCGATCGGTTCGATATGGTCGCCCCACTCTTCGACGAATTTTTGCTTTTTCCACAGGTAATACTGTCCCATGGCCGCGCCGTGGTTGGGATCGCCGGCCGGGGCCTGCTGCATCAGTTTGAAGTTGCGCATGTAGGGAAGCCGCTCCTCGGTAAGCCGCGGATCGCCGGTCATCGAGGCGAGCATCCACGATGCGCCGATGTCGGAATTCTTCATGGCGTCGCGGTCGGCTTCGACGACTCCGCCCAGATAGTCCTGCGCTCCGATGGTCAGCCCCTTGTAGTCGGCGGTCCGCCAGAAGGAGAGCGAGTCGTCGAGAATGTAGTCCCAGATCGCTTCCATGCGCTTGTAGAGCGGAAGGGTCGTATGTTTGAGCGCGAGGGAGTTGCCCAGACCGTAAATGTCGTAAACGGCGTGTTTGTGCGCTTCGTACCACCCCTTGTCCGTCATGCTGACGCGGAATCCGAACCGGACGGAGTCTCCCGCCTGCTTTTCGGACCCCTCCTGTCCGAGCACCGGATAGTAGAGCGTCGGGGAGAGTTCTCCCTGCCGGTTCATGTGCGAAAGGCCGCACCGCCACGAGATGCCGTGCGTGCGCTTGCCGCCGCTGTATTCGGAGCGGGAGTAGCCGCTGTCGGGGATCAGCGCCAGTGTATTGCCCGCTTTTTCGGTCATGGACGTGATCATCGTGGTGACCGTATTGTCGTTGCATATGACCGGCAGGTGGGGCAGTCCCTGTCCGTACATGTAGGCGAGGTGGAATACGGGCTGGATGTAGTCGCCTTGGAAAAAGCCCGGCACGACGCTCCAGCCGAGCCGCTCTTCGGGGAGTACGGCCAGCGTGGGCGTGCTTACCGAATAGTAGCCCTTGCGCGCCGGGTAGAACACGCTTTCGATGCGTATGTCCGCCGGATAATCCGGGTCGGGACTCCATGTCGTGCGCAGGCGGCCCAGTTCGTTTCGGGCTTCGAAGCAGACGGCGCGCCCCTCTTTCCAGCCTTTTTCGGGGTAGAAGCGCAGCGCTTCGCCCGCGCGGTTCATCGGCACGGAAGAGACCGCCCTGTTGAAATCCTTGGCGATGTAGTGGAACCGCGCGATGTCGAAGTTCATGGTGTCGCCGCCGCGGTTGGTGATCGTTTCCGGCTCCGCCGAGGGCTTTTCGCTGCTGAAGAGTATCGTATACGCCCCATCGGGCACTCCCCAGCAGCGGCCTTTGCGGTCGGCGATACGTGAGATTTTCCATCCTTCCGCGGTCTGCTCCCAGCGGATTTCCAGCCCTTTGTTTCTGACGGCCAGTTCGTCGGAGGGCGTGCAGGCGGCCGACAGCAGCAGGACGAATGCGGAGAATATTTTGAAGTGCGGTTTCATGGTTGCGGTTTCCGGTTCGAAGTTATGCAATTTATTCGACAATGATCCCCATCAGGGCCTTGTGCCTTCCGGGTTCGGAGTCTTCCGGCCAGAAGCGTATCGAGCGCAGCGTGTGCGGGGCGTCCAATGCAATCGTATTGCAGCTCTGGTGGTTGCCTTCCGTGCGGAACAGGAGGTTCCCGTCGCCGTCGGTAATGCGGTAGTTGCGGATGCACTGGGGCATCACCGAATCGAAATGCTCCATTTGCACGTTCTCCAGTGCGTGGTCGAAATCGGTGTCGAAGAACAGCCTGATTTGCCGGACGGTCCGCTCTTCGCCCAAGTCGATGCGGACCGACGGCGTTCGGTCGTCGGGGGCCGGGATCCAGCCGTTGGGCTGTATGTAGGGCCGGAAGTAGCCGTTGAGGAGGTTTTCAGCCCCGAAGCAGGTCAGCGGCGCGGAGAATTCGAGCGCGATGTTTTTCCCTTCGGGACGGCGCTTTGGACACCAGAATTCGAACGCATCGACCCCGATGTCCTCCGGCGGAGTCTGCCTGCCGAAATTGGAGACCGCGGGATTGACGGTGTTGAATACCGAAGTCAGGCCGGAGACGATCTCCGAACTCATCGGAATGCTTACGTCGGGATTGGCCATGAAGCAGATGAAGACGTACTGCGGCGCTTCGTAGCACATTCCGAAATCGACGGTCAGTCTGTTTTCTCCCTCCCGGAGGTCGAAAACGAGCCGCTTGTCGGTTGTGTCCGGGGTGTAGTTGCCCCTGCGCGACGAACTGCGTAGTTCGACCGTCAGCCGGGTCGCCTTGTCCGCTTGCACGGTGAGACCGACGGCCGGAACCGGGCCGTCGACCGGGATAAGCTCGGCGGCGGAGCAGTCCAGCCGGAAGCGGGTGCCGTCGGGGCGCAGCCGTTCGAGCGCAAACTCGCTGGATGCGCTGATCCGGGCCTTCGGGGGCAGCATGCCGCGGCCGAACCGTTCGCCCGGCAGGAAGTGTCCGGTGCGGAGCAGTGCGGACTGCAGCTGACCCATACGCTCCCTGCCGATAAGGTCGGCCGGTTTGAGGTGGTCGCGCAGGGCGATTGCGGCCGCCATGCCGATCGCCTGCCCGCCGTGTGCGGCGGTGCACATGACGCGCGTGGAGCCGTTGGCCACATGGCTGACGCTGATGATGCGGCCCCCGATGAAGAGGTTGTCCGCATCGGGCGTCACCAGACAGCGGTAGGGAATCTGGTAGATGCCCTTGCTGTGCCACTGGTTGCAGGCGCGCCCTGCACCGTAAACGCCGTCGGCGGGGTGCAGGTCGATCGACCAGCCGCCGAACGAAACGGCGTCGTAGTACTCGTGCTGTTCGATGATGTCCTGCTGGGTCAGCATGTAGTAGCCCTTGAACCGCCGGCTTTCGCGTTTGCCGGGGAAAAGCCCGACCCATTCGAGCGTGTAGTTCTCCGTCTCCGGGTACTTGCCCGAATTTTTGATGTGATTCCAGACGCCGTAGACGATCTTCCAGAGTTCGAATTTGATTTTTTCGGTATCCCGGATCGTGTCCAGCCGTCCGCCGTACTCCAGCCACCAGTATTTGCAGCCGTGCTGCGAGGTGCTGAAATACTCCGGATTCCGGAGCCGGGGAATCAGCTCCTCGACCTCCTTCAGGGCGAATTCGGGAGCTTCGAAGCGTACGGGACGCCCCGTGTCCTTGATGTAGAACAGGATGCTGTGCCCCAGCAGCTCGCCGTATCGGGTCTTGTCGGGCGCGAACTTCTCGCCGTATTCTTCGCGGTCCTCGGCTCCCATGCGGTATTCGGCTCCCGCCATGTAGGCGAGCGCGCCGTCGCCCGAACAGTCGGCGAAAAGATCGCCTTCGATCGTGTGGTGCGTTCCGGTCTGCGGATTGAATGCCGTGACCGATCTGACGGTGCGGCCGGACATTTCGGCGTCGTATACGCACGTGTTGAGGTAAAGCGTGATGTTCGGTTCGGAGAGCACCTTGTCGATGAGCACCATGTCGAACAGCACGGGATTGCCTTCCCGGTTGCGGAAGGTGTTCTCGACCAGTATTTCGTCGATGACGCCCCCTTCGCGCGACCAGCGGTTGTTGTTGCCCATGTGCGAGGTCGCTCCCAACGCCCACAGGCGGACTTCGCTCGAAGCGTTGCCGCCCAGCACGGGACGGTCCTGAATCAGCGCGACGTCGGCGCCCGCACGGGCCGCGGCAATGGCGCAGCATACGCCGGTAAGCCCGCCGCCGACGATCACCAGACTGTGACGGCTGTGTACTTTCGCCGGTTTGCGGCTTTTTTCGAATTCACCGATAAACATATGTTTATTTGTTTTTTGTCGTGAGGAAAATCAGGCCGCCCAATACCGTCAGGACGATACCCGTCGTGAGGGGAACGAGGGTCTCCCCGCCGGACAGGAGCGCGATCAGGGAGATGAAGCAGCCCGAAATCGCCGCTCCGGCGCCGATGATGCGGATGCTGTTGTTGTTATCCGTGCCGGCGTCCTCGGCGGCGGGCGCCGCTGCGTTCTCTGCCGCAGGCATCGGAACGCAGACGCGCGAGCCGGAGAGTTTGTGATAGATTTCATAGCCGGTCAGCAGCAGCGCGGGGAAGAGCACCCCGACCAGCATCTCTTCGGCCCGGCTGAGCGAGAAGCCGACGGCCGCAGGCGTGATGAATTTGAGAACGGCGTTGACGGTCAGACTGGTGACGGTCGTGCTGAGGATCGCCCTGCCGTTCAGGTTCTTGGAGAAGAGACTCCAGATCAGCGGCAGGTAGAGGGGCACTCCGGTGAGTGCCGCCACGCTGATTACGACGTTGACGATGCCGCCCATGTTGGGGATGAGCAGCGCCACGGCGATGGCCAGCACCCCGAAGCCGAGCGTGGAGATGCGGGCGACTTTCATCAGCGTCGTTTCTCCGGCGGCGGGGCGGAGGCGTTTGAAGATATCGTTGGTGAAGACGCCTGCCGAGATGTTCAGCGTGGCGTTCAGCGAACTTGCGGTCGCGAAGATCATGCCGCCGAGCATGAGTCCGAGCATGCCGGCGGGCATCGTCTGCTTGCACATCAGCAGGTAGGCGTTTTCGTTTTCAAGCCCCGAAAGTCCGGGTTCGAAGACGCGGTAGATCATCGGCGGCAGCATCCACAGGATCGGACTGAAGGTATACAGTACGCCGAACAGCACGCCGACCTTTTTCGCGTCTCTGGGCGTGCGCACGCTCGTATATCGCTGGACGTAAGCCCAGTTTCCGCCCAGAAAGAAGAGGTTGTAGAGCATGAACGCGACGATGAACACCCAGTTGTATTCTCCCGCGAAGAGCGTGAAGAATCCCTCCGGAACCCGTGCGAGGAACTCCGGGACGCCGCCCACTTCGCCGAATGCGAGCGGAATGACGATGATGACCGCGGCGAAGAGGATGATGAATTGCAGCACGTCGGTCACGACCACGGCGCGAAGGCCGCCGAGCGAGACGTATATCATGCAGAACACGCCGAGTATCAGGATGCTGGACGAGAGCGGAATTCCGGCGGCCACTTCGATGATTTTGGCGATCGGATAGAGGAAGGAGCCGGTGGTGAAGATCGAGATGAAAAGGAAGATGTAGGTGTAAAGTTTCTGCGTCGAGGCTCCGTAGCGGCGTGTGATGTATTCCGCGGCGGTGAGACAGCCCGTTTTGTTCCAGCGCGGGGCGATAAGCAGGCCGACGGCGAATCCGGCTGCGGCCATCGTGAGCTGTATGGTGACGGCGACGAAGCCCATCGAGTAGGCGATCGACCCCCATACCACGAACGTTCCGGCCGAGAAGAAGCCCATGAACAGCGACAGCCCGCTGATCCACCAAGGGACGTTGCCGCCTCCGGCGAAAAAACTCTTCATGTTTTTGCCGGTCGAGGAGAACAGCGAACCGACGAACATGATGCCCGCCGCAAAGACGGCGATGGTTATGTAGTCCAGAATTTCCATAGCTCAGGTTGTAGTTTACGAACAAAAATAGAATTTGCCGGAAGATATTCCGCACGATCGGCGAATAAAATCTTCGGGAACGATTTCGGGAACGATTGCGATTGCCGGGAGCGGTTGCGGAGTTGCCGGATGCGGGGGCCGGGCGGGGTTTCGGTTCGCAGGCGGAGCCATTGCGCCGAACCGAATTATTGCTATCTTTGCAGGGCGGCCGGACGTCTCAGGCGGACTGCGGCGGCGGATCGCATTATAAATATATATGGTAAGCATCATCGTAGCCGTCGCCGAAAACGGCGTGATCGGCGATAAGAACGCCCTGTTGTGGCATATTTCCGAAGACCTGAAATACTTCAAGTCCGTTACGTCGGGCCATCCCGTCGTCATGGGGCGCAAGACCTACGAGTCGCTCGGACGGCCGCTGCCCAACCGGACCAATGTGGTCGTCACGCGGCAGGAGATGGAGATTCCGGGATGCAGGGTGGCCCATTCGCTCGAAGAGGCGGTGGCGCTGTTCCCGGCCGAAGAGGAGGTCTTCGTCATCGGCGGCGCGCAGATTTATGCGCAGGCCCTTCCGCTGGCCGGCCGCTTCTACCTGACGCGGGTTTTCCATGCCTACGAGGGCGATACGCATTTTCCCGCATGGAACGACGCCGAGTGGCGGCTCGTGTCGTCCGAGTCGTTCGCTTCGGGCGCGAATTATCCCTATCCCTTTGCGTTCGAGACCTACGAACGGCGGCGAAATTAGGTATTTATACCACTGCGCGGCTCGGCCGTAATCCCTACCTTTGCAGACGCAAAGGTTTTTTTATGCACATGCCGGACGCTTTTTTTCGCACTGCGCGGCGGATGCAGGCGACTGCCGGACCGGATGCGGGAAGCGGTGCAAATCCGTCGGGCAGTCCGGACCGCATGCGGCGATTCGGTGCCGGCGGAAGGGCGAACGAACAAAGAAAAGAGAAAAATGGCAAAATATTTCGACATGCTGATGGAGGACGTGCGGATGAAGGAGGGCCTTCAGTCGTGCATGAACTGCGGCGTCTGCACGGGCGTCTGTCCGGCTGCCGAGTTCTACAATTACGATCCCCGTCAGATCGTGAACATCGTGCAGACACGCGACGACGACGCCATCGAGGAGCTTCTGAAGAGCGATACGATCTGGTACTGCGGCGAGTGCATGTCGTGCCGTCCGCGCTGTCCGCGCGGCAACACGCCGGGTTATGTGATTCAGGCGCTGCGGACCCTTTCGCAGAAGCTGGGGTTCTTCGTCGAGAGCGAAAAGGGCCGTCAGCAGCTGGCGCTCAAGCGTATCATCGGCGAGAACATCCTCCGCACGGGTTACTGCATCGTACCGCGGCTCGTCAAACCCGAACTGCACCCCGAACAGGGAACCGTGTGGCAGTGGATTTACGATAACGACAAGGAGATTTACGGTCAGTTCACGCCGGTCTACATGCGCCATGGCGCGGGTGCGCTGCGCCGTCTGGACGAGAAGTCGCTCGACGAGATTCACCGGATTTTCGAGGTCAGCGGCGGCAAGGAGATGTTCGACGCCATCGAGGAGCACTCCGACCGCAAAGCCCGCGAACTGGGTTACGAAGAGGGAGCCGATCAGAAGTACATGATGGACGTCTTCCTCAATAACAGCAACGAACACTATTAGCAGATGATAAAACGAAAGAGTTGGCAGGATTACCAGAAGGAGATTGCCGACGACCACTACTATTACGCCCGCAGCTGTATCCGCCAGAATTTCTTTCCCGGCAGCGAGAAGCTGTTCATCGACATGCTGCGCAACGATCTGGGCAAGGACCTGACGGACGATCCGCTGCACTCGTCCTGCACGGGCATCGGCTACCACTCGGACATCGTGCCGCTCGAAACGATCATGACGGTCGTGGCGCGGCAGTTCGCGCTGATGACCGAAGCCGGGTATGAAAACCTCGTTTCGTCGTGCATCACTTCGTTCGGCGTCTACACGGAGATTCTGGCCACATGGCACGAGTTCCCGGAGACCGAGGAGAAGACCCGCGAGAACCTTTACAAGGCCACGGGGCGCGAATTCAAAAAGCCTGCGAGTCTGGCCCACACGTCGGATGTCGTCTTCCACTTCCGCGAGCAGATCGCCGCACGGGCCAAACACCGGCTGGTCAATGCCCAGACGGGCGAACCGCTGAAGGTCGTGGAGCATATCGGCTGCCACTACGCCAAGATATTCCCCAAATCGGGTATCGGCGGATCGGAATTTCCCTACGTGCTGGCCGGCATGGTCGAGTCGTGGGGCGGCGAGTGCGTGGACTATCCCGAACGGCGGCATTGCTGCGGCTTCGGGTTCCGCAACTATCTGGTGCAGGCCAACCGCGGCTATTCGATCGCCAATTCGCACAAGAAACTGGAGAGCATGGCCCCTTACAAGCCCGATTTCATCGTGGCCAACTGTCCGGGGTGCGCGATGTTCCTCGACAAGTGGCAGTACACGATCGCCGAGATGGAGGGGACGACTTACGGTCAGAACGGCCACGGGATTCCCGTCCTGACTTACGAGGAGATGGCCGGGCTGGTGCTCGGTTACGATCCTTGGGCGCTGGGCATGCAGATGCATCAGGTCGACGTCGAACCCCTGCTGGACAAGATGGGCGTCGAGTACGACCCCGCGGCCAAATACCTCGGCCGCAACGGAAAATATATCGGTAAACCTGCGTCGGCGGTGGTGAACTGCTGCCCGACGGACACAATATACGACATCAGAGAGTAATGAAACGAGTGGCAGTCATAGGCGGCGGCGTTGCGGGCATGCAAACGGCCCTGCGTCTGGCAGAACAGGGCATCGAACCTGTAATCATCGAAAAGGAGGCCGAACTGGGCGGCAAACTCCGGGGCTGGCACGTGCTGTTCCCGTCGTTTACCCCGGCGTCGGAGATTCTCACCGAACTGCGCCGCCGCGTCGCGGAGCGCGGTATCGAGGTGTTGACGCAGACCGAAGCCGCCGGGTTTACCCGCGAGGGCGTGCGGCTGACCGACGGGCGTACGATCGCGTGCGACTCGGTGGTGTTGTGTTCGGGATTCACGCTGTTCGACGCGTCGATCAAGGAGGAGTACGGCTACGGCATCTACGACAACGTCTTTACGACGGTGGACATCGAGCGGATGCTCAACGAAGGCTGTGTGGCCAAGGCCGACGGCTCGCGTCCCAAGCGCATCGCTTTCCTGCACTGCGTGGGTTCGCGCGACGAAAAGGTCTGCCAGCAGCACTGTTCCAAGGTGTGCTGCATTACGGGCGTGAAGCAGGCGATGGAGATGAAACAACTGTTTCCCGACGCCGACGTCTTCAATTTCTACATGGACATCCGCATGTTCGGCCCCGGATACGAAGAGATGTACCGCGAGGCGCAGCAGAAATACAACATCCACTTTATCCGGGGACGTATTTCGGAAGCCAGCCCGACGATCGACGGCCGCGTGCAGATCAAGGCCGAGGATACGCTGACGGGACGTCCGCTGCGCATGAGCGTTGACATGCTGATTCTGATTGTCGGCATGCGGGCCAACGACGACAACGCCGTGCTGGCCGAAGGCGCGGGTCTGCACCGTGCGCCGAGCGGTTTCATGGCGCCGCGCGACATGTTCTTGGGCAACGTGAAGAGCAACGTGGAGGGGATTTTTTACGCCGGAACCGTCACGGCGCCGAAGAATATCGGCGAATCGTTGAACGAAGCAACGGCCGCTGCCGACGCCGCGGCCCGATATCTGGGGGCATAGCGTATGGCGGCGATCAATTTCGGATATACCATCTCCAAGCCGCGGGCGATCGACATCGACCGCAACAACCTGCGCAAGAGCGACGAGATCCTGCACGAAATGCCGGAGCTGCAGGCCTGCATCGGATGCGGGGCCTGCACGGCGGTCTGCACGGCCGGAAACCTCACGGAATTCAATTTCCGCAAGGTCCACACGCTCGTCCGCCGGGGCGAGTATCAGGGGGCTTACGAGGAGATGAACAAGTGCATGCTGTGCGGCAAATGCCGGCTGGTGTGTCCGCGCGGTATCAACACGCGCGGCGTGGTCATGCTTATCAAACGTAAACTGGGAGACTTCTGACGATGACTTTTTTCGCACCATTCTGCATACCGTTCATGGTCGGCGCGGCCGTGATGTTCGTCGTACTGCTCTGGAAGTGGGGTTCGTGGCTCTACCTGCTGCCCCGCGCCGACAAGAAACGGATTCTGTTCGGACTGCCGACGCGCCGTACGCTGGCGGCCGTGTGGGAGGTGATCAGCGAATCGCTGCTGCACCGCCGCATCTTCAAGGTCAATCCGCTGCTGGGCTACATGCACATGAGTCTGGCTTTCGGCTGGTTTCTGCTGATCGCCGTGGGGTGGATCGAGACCATCGCCTACCTCGGATTCCGTTATGTGCCGCTGCAGGGACACGTCTTTTTCAAATATTTCGCCACGGGGCTGGAACATAAGCCCGTGTTCGACTTCCTGATGGACCTGCTGCTGCTCTTCGTCCTTTCGGGCGTGGCGCTGGCTTGGGGCAAGCGCGTTTACTCGCGGGCGATGGGCATGCGGCGTACGACCAAGCACGTGCTGGGCGACCGCGTGGCCCTCTCGGCGTTGTGGTTCGTCTTCCCGGTGCGCCTGATCGCTGAGAGCACGACCTGCGCCCTCTACGGCGGCGGGGGATTCCTGACAGGATCGTTCGGGGCGTGGATGTCGGAGCACGTCAGCACGCTCGCGCTGATGAACCTCGAAAGCGCGGCATGGTGGGTCTACTCCGCATGCCTCGGAATTTTCTTCGTGGCGTTGCCGTTCTCGCGGTATATGCATATCTTTACCGAGATTCCCCTGATTTTCCTGCGGCATTACGAACTCCGCTCGACCGAAAAGGAGGGTTCGTTCGATCATTTTCAGGTCGAAGCATGTTCGCGCTGCGGTATCTGCATCGATCCCTGTCAGTTGCAGAGCGTGCTGGGAATCAATGACGTGCAGTCGGTCTATTTCCTGCGCGACCGCCGTTACCGGATGCTGCGGCTGGCGACGGCCGACAACTGCCTGATGTGCGGGCGCTGCGCCGAGAAGTGCCCCGTGGACATAGACCTCAATACGCTGCGGCTCAACTCGCGCGATACGATGCGCAACGTGCCCGACGAGAAGCGCTACGACTATTTCAAAGGGCTGGACCGCTCTTCGGGAGAGGGCAAGGTGGGCTATTTCGCGGGGTGCATGACCCTGCTTACGCCCCGTACGATGTCGGCGATGGACAAGGTGTTCCGCGCCGCGGGCGAAGAGGTATGGTGGGCCGACCGCGAAGGCGGCGTCTGCTGCGGCCGGCCGCTGAAGCTGGCCGGCGAGACCGATTCGGCGCGCAGGATGATGCGCTACAATACCGATCTGTTCCGCAAACACGGCATCACGATGCTCGTGACCTCGTGTCCGATCTGCCTGAAGGTTTTCCGCGAGGACTACGAACTGGCCGGAATCGAGGTGCTGCACCATTCGGAATATATCCTGCGTCTGATCCGGGCCGGACGGCTGGATGTCGTGCACGGCCCGACGCGCTTCACCTACCACGATCCCTGCGAACTGGGGCGCGGAAGCGGCATTTACGACGAGCCGCGCGCCGTGATCGAAGCGGTGGGTGAACTGCTCGAACCCGCGCAGACGCGCGAAAACGCACCCTGCTGCGGCTCCTCGGTCGCCAATACGGCCATTTCCGACGGCCAGCAGGTGCGCCTTGCGCAGGCGGTCGCCGAAGAGTTGGAGGCCACGGGCGCCGAGGTGATCGTGACGGCCTGCCCGCTCTGCAAGAAGGCCATCGGCCGCGGCACGAGGGGCGAGGTGCGCGACTTGGCGGAGATCGTCGCCGCCGGGCTGAGATAAGACTGAGTTAGGTTAGTGAGTATAAGATGAAAGCAAAGAAAACGATTTTGGACACCATCGGTTCTACGCCGATGGTTCGGATCAATGCGCTGTCGCCCAATCCGAAAGTGAAGATATTCGCCAAGCTCGAAGGGTTCAATCCGACGGGCAGCATCAAGGACCGCATTGCGGTCAAGATGATCGAAACCGCCGAACGCGAAGGCCGCCTGACCAAAGGGAAGACGATCATCGAACCCACGTCGGGAAATACCGGCATCGGACTGGCTATTGTCGGCATCGTCAAAGGCTATCCCGTGGAGATCGTGATGAGCGAGGCCGTGTCGATCGAACGCCGCAAGATCATCCGCGCTTACGGCGGCACGGTGCGTCTGACGCCTGCCGCCGAAGGGACGGACGGCGCGATCCGTCTGGCCCGCAAACTCGTCGCGGAGAATCCCGACAAATATTTTATGCCCGACCAGTTCGCCAATGCCGCCAATTACTTGGCGCATTACGAAAACACGGCGCTGGAGATCTGGCAGCAGACGGGCGGACAGATCGACTATCTTGTCTGCGCGATCGGAACGTCGGGAACCCTGATGGGGCTGTCGCGCTTTCTGAAAGTGATGAATCCCGCGATCAAGGTGGTTTGCGCCCAGCCGACCAAGGGACACTATATTCAGGGTCTCAAGAATATGGAGGAGGCGATCGTGCCCGATATTTACGACCCCTCGAAGATCGACGTGCAGGAATTGGTCGAGAGCGAGGAGGCGATCGACATGGCCCGCAGGATCATCTCCGCCGAGGGTATCTTCGCCGGGATGAGCAGCGGCGCCGCCATGCTGGCCGCCGTACGTACCGCAGCGCGTATCGAGTCGGGGAATATCGTCGTCGTATTTCCCGACCGTGCCGAAAAGTACCTCAGCACGACGATGTTCCGGGAGTTTGAGGATTGAGGCCCGGCAAGCGCGGGCTTGGGGCCGGTAGATTCGGATTCCGGGAGCTGTTGGAGAACTTCCGGGTTGTGCTGGATGCTGAGAAACGAAAAAATAATTGTTGGCGGCTGATAAATAGCATGATAGATCGTAATTGCCGCATTGTATGCGAAAAAATTTGTAGAATCCGAATTTTTGTCTTATCTTTGCACACGCAAAAGCGATAGATCATCGGTCTAAAGATATATCGCGGGATGGAGCAGTTGGCAGCTCGTCGGGCTCATAACCCGAAGGTCGGAGGTTCGAGTCCTCCTCCCGCTACTTAAAGGCCGATAACGAACTGAATTTTAGTTAGTTACGGCCTTTTTTCTAAAATAACCGGGACAATTCCGGGACAAAATATTTGTCTGAATTGGCTTGAAAATCAACATTCTACATTTTTGCGTCGGGTCGCTGACCGCGAAAATGTAAAAAAAATGTTGCCTGTAAAAACTGCGCGAAATTCTGCGTTAAACGAGATCCTCTCGTACACCTATCCCCGTTTGCATACGGGCGCTTGCTGGTTTATCAGCTTTTACGCTTTCGACCCGGCAAAGGGCGAAATGCGTCGAAAGCGGATAAAAATCAATTCCGTCGGGACGGCCACCCAGAAGCGGCAATATGCCGCGCAGGTATGTCACCGATTGTCTGCAAAGCTGGAAGCTGGCTGGAATCCTTGGATAGAAGCGGATGCCGATCGCTCCTACAAACTATTTTCTGACGCGCTGATTCATTATCGAAATTACATCACCAAACTCTTGAATGACGGAGTCCACCGGGCATCAACGCACCATGATTATATCTGTTTTGCTCGCATAATGGAAGAATGGAATGATAATCAGCGGGTGTCTATACGGTATGTTTATCAATTCGACCGGGCTTTCTGTGTTCGTTTTCTGGACTATGTCTATATTGAACGGGAAAATTCGCCACGCACACGCAACAATTATTTGGCTTTCCTTCGGTCATTCAGCGCCTTTTTGGTGCAACATCTGTATATCAAAGAAAAACCGACGGATGGGTTGGTCAGTATTGGCAAGGCATTGCTCAAGAAAGAACGCAAGGTTATTGCCGTGGATGATATGCAACGCCTGCATGATTGGCTCCAAGAGAATAACCGCCACTTCCTTTTGGTTTGCTACTTTCTGCACTACATGCTTATCCGTCCGAAGGAGATTGCCAAACTCCGGCTGCGTGATATATCCGTCAGTAAACAGACGGTCTATATTGACGATACAATCTCGAAAAACAAGCGCTCGGCATGTGTCACTATACCCCAGAAAATTATCGAGTTGATGGTCGAACTTGGATATTTTGACGCTCCGGGTACTTACTATATATTTTCCAAGGATTTCAGACCGGGGCCGGAATGGGTAAACGAAAAGACTTACCGCGACTTTTGGAGCCGGAAAATCCGTCCTGCTCTCCGCTTTCCCAAAGAATACAAATTTTATAGTCTGAAGGATACCGGAATTACCGCGATGCTCCGTGCTGGGTATGATACCCTTTCGGTTAAAGAACAGGCGCGGCACTCGTCTTTATTGATGACTGATGTATATACACCGCAGGATATTCGGGATGCAAATCCGCTCTTATTGAACTATCAAGGGGTTTTGTAGCAAAATCCCCACCGATTGTCGGTGGGGATTCGTATGTTCAGGGAAAAAATTTCCCTGAACATCATTTGAAATATTTGTTCTTGAGTGCGACCAGCTTATCCCAATAGGTGACAATCAAGCCGTCCATGTGATAGTGGTATTCCCCGGCATAGTTGGGCACGCCTCCGAGCCGATTTGCCGACCTTTCGGTGTAAAAGTGGTAGTAATTCGCCGCGCGGCAGAAAAGGTTGTGCAGGCCGCTCGGAATCGCGAATACGGGCAACCATAGCCAGCCCCAGCGCCGCGACTGTCGGACGTGGCCGAACTCATGGTCGTAGACCGGTTCCCGGTCGATGTTCCCCGGCGCGATAAAGACGTACCGCCCAAGCGTCATGCCTCCCCGGACATGCTTCGTCGCATAGAACACGGCCCCGCGTTGCTCGGTGATTTTCACGCGGTCGAAACAGAATGCCAAGTACGCAAGGCCGATCAGGTTCTGCGGGAGCTGCCACATGAAGAGTAGTACCGCCCATGTTGTTTTCAGAAATTTCTTCATCGGTTTCGTTTTTTAAGTTCGATATAATCAGTGTATACGATTCGCGTATGCGGGTTCGACGACATGACCTCCTGCCGTATCGCTTTGGTTCCCCAGCGGATGAAGAGGAAGCGCCGCGGCACCCGGTGTACGACCTGCCGGAGGGTATCGATGCTCTCGACGCGGCATGCGACCGAGTCGCGCTTGATCAACCCCTCGACCGTCACCCACGGATCGCGCCAGCGAAATGTCCGCATCGAGTCGATAATGACCGCCCCGGCCGGGGTCTCCCGGACGATGGCTGTGTCCCGGAGCTTCGCCCGCAGCTCTACGACGGTCGCCGTCGCGGTCTTGGCCGTGGATTCTACCCGGCGGAGCTTGATGCCGAGGTCGCGGATGCTCTCGGCATCTGCCGCCCGGAGCCGTTCCAGCTCCGAGACGCGGAGATTCAGCACCATGTTCGACGCAGCGGCCTTGCCTGCCTTTGTCCGGTAGATTTCGACATCGGACATCAGCGCGGTCTGGTTCGACTCCAACCGACGGCGTTCGCGTTTTTCCGAGCGGAGCCGCGCACTCTGCACCCACAACAGGCCGCCCGCTATAATCAGGGCTATGAGCAGGAAGCGTTTCATGCCTTTTCGAGCGTTTTGGAGATTTTGAGAATCAGACCCGCATAATCCGCCGGCTTGGCTGTACAGTAGCCGCAGGCTGCAACCCGGTAGGCGAACTGGTACACGTCGTCCTTGTACGGCATCGCGGGGGCATAGCGTTCGGTCAGCAGAATTCGGGAGTGGTCGGTCAGACACTCCCTGACAGACGTATAATCTCGGAAGGCGCGATCCACGACATATTTGTAGCGCCCGTCCGGCATCCGCGTAATGGAGTGTACTTTGGGGAATCGGTGGCCCTGCTTGTCGTCGTCGAAATACTCGAACGTCCGCACGTATTTCACCGCCCCGCGCCACTTCTTCGTGGCGGTTATGCCGAACAGGTTGTGCCCGATGGCGGACTTCCCCCAGCCAGTTTCGAGCGCGGCCTGCGCGGCCACGAAGAGCGGGTTCAGCCCGGTTTCCTCGCAGGAGGCCGCGATGTCCGGCCAGTAGGTTTTCTTAAATTCTTTCGGTGTCATGATCTTGGTCGCCTTTATAATTTTATATGCCGCGGTCTTCCTATTCGTCCTTTTACATTGATCACGAGCGCCTCGCGGCCACCAGCTGCCGAGATAATTTTCGCTCCTTTTACAATATCCGGGATATTGATTGCCGAGCCGACCTGATAGCCGTCGCACATCAGGAGATAAGTGGCGGCAAAACCGTCTTCTGTTTCCACTTTCTCAAGGGTGTAATTTGCTTTCATGGTAGTATGGTGTTTGAGTGGTTTTTACTCTTCGTCGTAAATATCCGGGTTCGGCATGAATTCGGGGCCGGGGGCTTGCTCGCTTCTGGCCGGGCCGCGGGGGCTGCCGGACTGCCGACCTGCCCTCTCCATGTACTCCAGCACCGCGGCCACGATGCCCTGCGTCTCCCGGTTCTTCAACGCCGAACCCAGCGCGGCCGCCGCATCCGCAATCTTGGCCTTTTCTTTATCCTCGGACTTCTCATATACGCTTTTCAGCTCGATGAAGCCGATGAACATGGCCCCCAATACCGTCAGAATCGGAATCAGCGGCAGGCGGCTCCCGGTCTGCTCGTTGATCTGCCATACGGTCAGCATCTGCACCGCGTCGATGGCCGTTACCACGAAAATCAGGTTGAAATACTTGGCGATCTTCTCGACGGTCTTGCGGTAGCCGAGCGATGAGCGCAGCTCCCCGCGTTTGCGGGCTTTCCGGATGCCTGCCCATAGGTCGAGGAAAATCACGAACAGTACGAGCAGGTAAACAATCGTGAGAATGATGAGCTGCGGACGTATCGCCGCGAAAATATGGTCTATCATAGTTCAGAAATTTCAAAAAAAGTGACGAGTAAGGTTAAGTAAATCCCCAGTGAATGAGTCATAATACAACCATCTCCCGCAAAGGAATATTTGTTATCGGTCACACCCCGTCAAAAAAGTTATACATGTACTATCGTTGCTGTTTCATCGTAGTTTCGGGCTATTACTCTGAAATAGGCGCGTGCCCCCTCGGTTCGGTATTGAGGATTACCCGTAAACAATACAACTCCACCGTAAAATGAAACCTGCATTCTGCGCTTTCCGGAAGGCTCCAGCTTTCCGCCGCGGTCGCCTATATTGGTGCCGCGATGCAGCTCGAATTTTTCCCCCCCCCCCCCCCACGAAAACGGGGTCGGCAATGCGCACGACCCACCTTTCCAAGAGGTCTGCAACGGAAATTATCGGCATCCAGCCCGCGGCGTTTACCTTCGTTGCGTCGAACGGTACGGGATTGATCCGTACTGACGTCCAGTTTACCTCATCCCGCGAGAAGGAGTCCTGTACGAGCTTGAACCCCGCATTCAGAGGACGGTTTTGTGTCTGCCCGGTTTGAGGATTCCGGCGGTATCGCTTCTTCGCGTTTTTGTAGTGCAGGATGCCCACGAAACATTGCTTCAGAATCGGATTTTTCAAGTCCGTGGCAGGCTTTACGCAGAGCATTCCGCCCTGTACTTTCCACGTAACCGCCGGGACGGCTTCGGCATTCATGGGATAGGGTAATTCCGTCCACTTATTCACTCCGTCCCCGATCTTATGACGACCCGTGTCTGATTCGTAGACGACCTCGCCATCGAGTAGTAAGGGATTGGCCGCTTTGAGCGCCGCTGCCGTATATTTCGGGTGTTGTATTCTTCCAATCATAATTGCATCTGCTTTTCTGCCTGCGTCTTGCATTGCTCCGCGTATTCGAAGTATGCTGCGAACTCGTCCGGCTTGGTGTCGCGCTGGCGGAGAATCGCCAGTTCATCGGCGATCGAGTACTGCTCGCGGATCAGCGTCTGCACTCGTTCCTCATAGGTCATAACCGGGGATGTTTCGACACATTCTGTCAGAACGGGGCGGCCTTGCTCGTCCTCGGTTATCATCTTACCAGCATTCTGCCCGTCGATCAGTTCCTCGAACCTCTCGTTGGTGATCTCTATGGCTCCCTCGATGGGGGTTTCGTAAAATCCTTGCTTCCAGTATTTCATAGCTTCCTGTATTTTATTTCCAGCGTCCGATCACCAGCCAATGGACGGTTTCGGTAGAGGATGCGAGACCTCCGTTCTTGTCGGTGAGGTTCGCCCAGCGCGATTGGTAGCGTAAATATTGGGCGGTCAGTTCCACATACGACGCGGCTGTGATGACGTTGCCGTTGCCGTAATAAGCCGTCAGAAAGCATCCGAACGGCTTTGCGATGAATGCAGGACTGAAATAGTACTGATACGCCCCGCCGGGGGATATCCCCCATTGAAACATCAGCCCGTCCGGTGCTTTGTAGTAACCGTTGGATGAGAGCGCTTTTGTCAGCGTTACGTTCGACAGGTCTTTGGCGGCCTTATCGCCCTCGGAGACGCGCTTGGCCAGCTCCACTTCCTCCTCGGCAGACAGCAGCTTCACCTGGCCGATCTCCTTCAGGTACATCCGCACAGGGTCGTCCAGGCTGTATTCCGCGGCCAGATCCACAGGATCGATGAGCTCTTCCTCTTCAATGCCCCGCAGATCCAGACCGTCGTCCAGCCCATCGCCCAGGCCGTCGCCCAGAACATCCAGACTGTCGTCAATTTCCAGCTCGGTGGTGACGATTTGGATATTCATGGCATCGAACCGGTCATAGATCTCTTCAATTTTTTCCGGGGACAGCTGCATCTTTTCCAGGATGGTGCTGAGCTCCGTATCCCGGATCATGCCCTCTTTCTTGCCCTTGGCAATCAAAGCCTGCATGGCGGCCTGGAGATCCTCGGTATTCGCAGTATTCTTTGTCGGCTTTTTGGCTGTACTCATAGTCAATTCCCTCTTTACCTCTGTCTGTATACGACTTCAAAACATTCTTGCCGTAAGACTATACCCCGATTTTGCATTTCTGGCAAGGGTTTTTTAAGTATTTCTTTGTTTTCCGTGAAAAAAGTCAAAATCCGGCAGGCGGTACTTTGATTTTTCCCGCTTTTTGTGAAAACATACGGTTTACTTTTTCGGGAAAATTCGTTATAATTGGTAAAATGCTTTTAGTGTGCCTTCTCCTGGGAGAAGGTGGCCCGCCGGAGGCGGGACGGATGAGGGGCGGCAAGCAGAACCGATGAGGGGAAGCTTTGCAATCTGGTTTCTTCAAAAAAGGCAAACTGCTAGGCCGTGCCGTATTTTACTCTGTCCTGCCCCTCATCAGTCAGGGCTTACGCCCTGCCAGCTTCCCCACGGGGAAGCCGTTGCTCAAGCTTATCAGAGAGGAACCAGCCTATGACGGATCTTTCCCATATTCGTAATTTTTCCATTATTGCCCACATTGACCACGGCAAGTCCACCCTGGCGGACCGGCTGATGGAGCAGTGCAATGCCGTGGACCAGCGGACCCGGGCCGAGCAGCTCCTGGACTCCATGGATCTGGAGCGGGAGCGGGGTATTACCATCAAGGCCACCGCGGTGCAGCTGAACTACACCGCCGACGACGGCAAAACCTACGACCTGAACCTCATCGACACCCCGGGCCATGTGGACTTCAACTACGAGGTATCCCGGTCTCTGGCAGCCTGCGAGGGCGCGGTGCTGGTGGTGGACGCCAGTCAGGGTGTGGAGGCCCAGACTCTGGCCAACACCTATCTGGCCATTGACGCAGGGCTGGAGGTGCTGCCGGTCATCAACAAGATCGACCTGCCCTCTGCCCGCCCCGCCGAGGTCAAGGCCGAGGTGGAGGACATCATCGGAATTCCTGCCGAGGATGCCCCGGAGATTTCCGCCAAGAACGGCATCAACATTCACTCCGTGCTGGAAATGATCGTACGCGACATTCCTGCCCCCCAGGGTGACCGGGAAGCGCCGTTGCAGGCGCTGATCTTTGACAGCCAGTACGATGCCTACCGGGGCGTCATCGTCTACACCAGGATCAAACAGGGCACCGTCAGGGCCGGTATGGACATTCGGATGATGGCCACCGGCGCCGTCTATAAAGTGGTGGAGGTGGGCACCATGAATCCCCTGGGGCTGACTCCCGGGGAATCCTTAGGTGCCGGTGAGGTAGGCTACATCACCGCCTCCATTAAAAACGTCTCCGATACCCGGGTGGGCGACACCATCACCGCAGTGGAAAACCCCGCTGCCGAACCGCTGCCGGGCTACCGGCAGGTGCAGCCCATGGTCTACTCCGGCGTATACCCCGCCGACGGTGCCAAATACCAGGACCTGCGGGATGCTTTGGAAAAGCTGAAGCTGAACGACGCCTCCATGAGCTACGAGCCGGAGAGCTCCATTGCTCTGGGCTTCGGCTTCCGCTGCGGCTTCTTAGGCCTGCTGCACATGGAGATCATCCAGGAGCGGCTGGAACGGGAGTACAATCTGGACCTGATCACCACCGCCCCCAACGTCGTCTACCGGGTGACGAAAACCGACGGCACGGTGCTCATGGTGGACAACCCCCTGGACTACCCGGACCCTATGGAGATCGAGCTGGCGGAGGAGCCCTTTGTCAAGGCCAGCCTCATTGCCCCCCAGGAATATGTGGGCAATATTATGGACCTGTGCCAGGCCCGCCGGGGAGAATTCAAGAATATGGAATACCTGGATGCCAACCGGGTGGAGCTGCACTATGAAATGCCCCTGAACGAAATCATCTACGATTTCTTCGATGCCCTCAAGTCCCGCACCCGGGGCTATGGCAGCCTGGACTACACCTTCCTGGGCTACCGGCCCAGCAAGCTGGTAAAGCTGGACATCCTCTTAAACGGCGAGGTGGTGGACGCGCTGAGCTTTATCCTCTTTGCGGACAATGCCTATCCCAGAGCCCGGAAGATCTGCGAAAAGCTCAAGGACAATATCCCCAGAGCCCAGTTTGAGATCCCCGTTCAGGCGGCCATTGGCGGCAAGATCATCGCCCGGGAGACCATCAAGGCTCTGCGCAAGGACGTGCTTGCCAAGTGCTACGGCGGCGACATCACCCGGAAAAAGAAGCTGCTGGAAAAGCAGAAGGAGGGCAAAAAGCGGATGCGCACCTTCGGCACCGTGTCCGTCCCCTCCGAGGCCTTTATGGCAGTTCTGAAATTGGACGACGAATGAGACTAGTTGACAGTTGACAATTGACAGTTGACAGTTAAGGACTGTTTTGATGCGTATGTCGGCTATTATTGAGACAAAAAGTTTTGCGTTTTCCGTTCGAATTGTGAAGCTGTACAAGCACCTCTGTGAGGAGAAGAAAGAGTATGTCCTCTCCAGGCAGATACTCCGGGCGGGAACCAGTATAGGGGCAAATGTGGCTGAGGCCCAGCAAGCCCAAAGCAGACCCGACTTTATATCCAAACTCTGTATTGCTCTAAAAGAGGCGGGTGAAACCGATTATTGGCTTCGCCTCCTCCGGGCAACAGATTATCTATCGGAAAATGAGTACGATTCTCTGATCATCGATTGCAAAGAACTGGAAAAACTTCTGACAACCATTATCAAATCCACAAAATCTTTACCGCAAAAGTAAACAACCAAGAAAATCTTCAGTACAGTGACACTGACGGTTCTATGGTGGCACCTTTCGTTTTCGCCAACTGTCAACTGTCAACTGTCAACTGTCAACTGTTACGGAGGTACTATGGCAATATTAACCAGACGCAACAACAAAACCCCCTTGGGGATCTACATTCACATTCCCTTCTGCCGCAGCAAGTGCCAGTATTGCGACTTCTATTCCATGCCCTGCAAGGATGACAAGCTGATGGACAGCTACCTGGATGCCATCTGCGCCCATCTGAAAGAGGCGGGGGCCCTGTGCCCCGGCTACCGGGTGGACACCGTCTATTTCGGCGGCGGCACCCCCAGCTATTTTGGCGCGGACGCGCTGGCCATCATTCTGACGGCCATCCGCCGGAATTTTGACGTGGCCATCGATGCGGAAATCACCTTTGAGGCCAACCCGGACTCCGTGACGGACCGGCTGCTGCACCGGCTGAAAGCCGAGGGCTTCAACCGGGTGAGCCTGGGCGTTCAGTGCGACAATGACGAAATTCTCAAGAAGCTGGGCCGCCCCCATACCTATGCCCAGGCCGTCACCGCCTACCAGCGCATCCGTAAGGCAGGCTTCCGGAATGTGTCCTTGGACCTGATGTACGGCCTGCCCGGCCAGAGCCTCCACGACTGGCAGGAGACATTGGAAAACGTTCTAAAGCTGAACCCGGAGCACATGAGCTGCTACGGTCTGAAGGTAGAGGAAGGTACCCCTCTGTACGACGTGAAGGACTTCGTGGGCCTGGCGGACGATGACACCCAGGCAGATATGTATATGGCCGCTGTGGAGGCTCTGCGCAACCATGGCTTCCGGCAGTATGAAATTTCCAATTTCTGCCGGAAGGGCCTGTACTCCCGGCACAATACCAAGTATTGGACCGGCGGCGAATATCTGGGCTTCGGCCCCAGCGCCAGCTCGGATTTTGCAGGGAAGCGCTTTACCATGGTGCGGGATCTGCAGGCCTATATCCAGGGCATCCAGACCGGCGGCAACATCATGGAGGATGTCCAGGAGATCCCCCTGCGGGAGCGGGCAGGGGAGTACCTGATGCTCCGGCTGCGGACCACGGCGGGCATTCTGGCCGAGGAATACGAGCGGACCTTCATGCTGCCCTTTAAGCCCCTGGAAGAGGTGCTCCTCAAGCACCGGGTCTACTATCAGACAGCACAGGGCGAGGACGGCCGGTGGTACCTGACCCCCAGAGGCTTTCTGGTGTCCAACGATATCATCTCCGACCTGCTTCTGGCCCAGGACGATTCCGAGCCGCTGAAGAGGCTGTAAATAAGAAAGGGGCTGTTAGAAAAGTATGTCGCTGCGAACCAGTGACCGACGTCACTACTCCGC
>ERZ837910.277-NODE-277-length-80220-cov-5.980652_pt1 | contig 80220 bp, 71 predicted proteins | sample MGYA00519940_ERZ837910 | MGnify/ENA primary metagenome ERZ837910 (study PRJEB31850, sample SAMEA3708825) | human gut metagenome | biome: human gut; feature: human-associated habitat; material: faeces | place: China | collected 2014 ... | reverse complement strand
CGCGCCCTTTCGGACAAACGGTTTTCAAGACCGCCTCGTTATGACCGCTTCGATACCGTTCCGTGTCTTGCCCGATAAGCAAGATTTATTATACAGTATCAGGCGTCTTATGTCAACTCTTTTTTGCGAATATCTGAAAAGAAACTGCCCGGAGCTTGTGCTCCGGGCAAAACGGTGCTTATCCGTTCAGCTTCTCCAGCCATTCCTTTTCCCTGAAGCCAGGAAGCGCGAAGTCCTCCCCGATGAGCAGCGGACGCTTGACGAGCATGCCGTCGGTCGCGAGCAGCGCGTACTGCTCGTCCTCGCTCATTTCGGGCAGACGATCCTTGAGGCCAAGCGCCTTGTACTGAAGGCCGCTCGTATTGAAAAAACGCTTGAGCGGCAGACCGCTGCGGCGGTGCCAGTCGCGCAGCTCCGCCTCGGTCGGGTTGTCTATCTTGATGTCGCGCTCCTCAAAGGAGATTTCCTGCTCTTCCAGCCATTTTCTGGCCTTTGCACAGGTCGAGCATTTGGGGTAGCATACGAAAAGCATATGGTCTCCTCCTCATTCCGCGTGATCTGTGTTTTTCGAGCACAGCACAAAAAGCTGCGCGAGCACATAGATGCAGGCCGCCGCCGACAGGCCGCTGCGCAGCAGCATCTTGGCCGGCCACGCGACCGAGGTCACGCCCATCAGACGAGCGAGGCCGTAGCCGCCGAGGTCGGAGAACGACATGACTGCCGCGAGCGCACCGAACAGCGCGAGCAGCATCGGCTGCGGACGGCCGTAGAGCAGACGCGCGATGTGATAGAACGCGAGCACGAGCATGACGTCCGCGAGCAGGCCGAACGCAAACAGCGGCAGGCGCGGGTCGGTGCAGGTCATGCGGTAGTTGACGAGCAGGTGCAGCGCGCTCCAGAACAGCGGCAGCAGCACGCATTTCGCCGCATCCGACGTCATGTAGGACGCGCCCTGCGCCTTGGTGAAGGCGATCATGCACACACCGCTGCCGATTCCCGTGATCGAGTAGACGATCTCGAGCACATGCGACCACAGCGCCGCGCCTTCCTCCTGCGCGGTAAAGGTGAAGCAGAGATAGCCTGCGCTGCCGGCGATGAGCAGCAGTCCGGCGATGACGGCTGTCATGCGAAACAGCGCGTGATCCGTACCGAGCAGCTTTTCAAACGGCACGCTTTCCTTCTCGCGCAGCGGCGCGGCAAGTACGCCGTACAGAACGGCGCACAGCACGAAGAATACGGTGCAGACCCATACCCACGGACTGCCTGCCGTCGGCAGACCGCTGTCAACATCAAAGCCGTTCAGCAGATGCAGCGCGCGCAGACCGATACCGGGGATTGCGAGCGCCGCTGCTGCCAGCGGCAGAAGCTTCGTTTTATTCATTTGGTTTTTCCTCCAGTAAAAAGCTCGTTTTCCTGCCGCCGCGTGCAGCAGGCGATACCGTGTTCAGTATAGCACATTCTCCGGCCGTCGGCAAGCAAAAGGACCGCACAGTGTGCGGTCCTCAGATAACATTTCGCGAAAGTCTTTAGAAACGGCTGTTCTTGGGCATGTTCGCGGCTTCCTGCGCGGAGAACTCAGTGTTCGCCGGGGTCTGCTTCTTCATGCCGAACTTCAGCAGAATCGGCGTGACGAGCGTGGTAACGATAACGACGACGACGATCGGCGGGAACATATGCGGGTCGATCAGGCCGGCCTGCTCGCCCTTCTGCGCAACAATCAGCGCAACCTCACCGCGCGATACCATGCCGAGGCCGATGGAGAAGGCGTCGTACATCTGGAAGCCCATGATCTTTGCGCCGAAGCCGCAGCCAATGATCTTGGTCAGGATCGCGATAATGGTCAGCACGACCGCGAAGCCGAACATCTGGACGGTCAGGCCCTCCAGATTGGTCTTGATGCCGATGGACGCGAAGAACAGCGGAGAGAACAGCATATAGCCGAGCACGTTGGTCTTGCTCGCGACATAGTCGCGAACATCAGCCAGCGAGCAGAGGACGATGCCGGCGAAATATGCGCCGGTGATGTCGGCAATGCCGAAGAAGCGCTCTGCAACGTAACTCATCAGCAGGGCGAATGCAACCGCATAAATCGCGATGCGGCGGTGCTTATGCCATTTCTGCTCCATCTTGAGGAACGCCTTGTACATGATAAGGCCGACGACCGCAACGAATACGAAGAACGCCACGATACGCGCCAGCACGAACATCGGACGAACCGAGGGATCGGTCAGCGCGCTTAGAATGGTCAGAACGATGATACCCAGAATATCGTCGATAACGGCCGCGCCCAGTATTGCTGTGCCGACCCGGCTTTTCAGCTTGCCCATCTCGCGCAGCGTCTCGACCGTGATCGAAACCGAGGTTGCGGTCAGAACGACGCCGATGAACGCCGCCTTGAGCATGTTCATCTTATCGCTCGGGTTGTTGTCGAACACAAGATAGCAGCCCATGCCGCCGAGAAGCGGCACGATAACACCGATCATGGCGATGATGAACGAGGCGAAGCCGGTCTTTTTCAGCTCCTCCAGATCGGTATCCATGCCGGCGTTGAACATCAGGATGATAACGCCGAGCTCGGCTGCCTTGACCAGGAAGTCAGTCTCGCCCACCCAGTTGAGCACACTCGGACCGACCAGAACACCGGCGATCAGTGCGCCGACGACCTGCGGCATGTGAACTCGTTCGCTCGTCAGACCGAAAATTTTCGTGCACAGCAAAATAATTGCTATCGTCAAAAGATAATCGTATGACATTGTTTTTCCACCTTTCTGCCTGAGAAGCGGCGGCGGTGAACCGTCTGCCTCTCTATCCATTCTATCGGCGGGGCCATCTCTGTTCCTCTGCGGCCTGCCGACTCGCGCACAGCCTGTTTGTTTCTCTCGGCCGTGCATTTACCCTGAGAGCGGTGCACCGGCAGTCTCCTGTGCCGCTGACGCTCTCCTCAATCACGTATACTATTATACATCTTTTTTTCAAAACAGCACGTTAAAAAACGCGAAAAATGCCCGTGGTTTTGTACGAAAAAAGCAAAACTAATCTCGTGCAAACTGTGCGTTTTTATTGTCATGCACATTATTTTGCTGTTTTTCATCTGAACAGGCCGTTAAGAGCGTGAAACTACGTCCTCGGGCCGGAAGAAAAAAAACCTTCGAAGGAATATATTATTCTTATTATGGCAATATAAAGCTGCCCCTGTCCAAAAAACGGACAGGGGCAGCTGCGCGTATGTTTTTACCGGCCGAACGACTTCATCGCGCCGTACATTTCCGGACGGCGGTCACGGAATACACCCCATGAGTGGCGCATCTCGCGAATGGCGTCGAGGTCGAAGGAGTGCGTGAGCACGCCCTCGTTTTCGCGGTCGGCCTGCTCGACGAGTGCGCCGGTCTCGTCCGCGATGAACGACGAGCCGTAGAAGGTCAGCGAAGAGGACTGCTGCTGATTATCCTCGCTCGGCTGAACGGTCTCGGTGCCGATGCGGTTGGCCGCGATGAGCGGCATGATATTCGCAGCGGCATGACCCTGCATGCAGCGGCGCCAGTGCGGCATGGAGTCGCAGTCGAGGATGGGCTCCGAGCCGATGGCGGTCGGGTAGAACAGAATCTCCGCGCCCATCAATGCCATGCAGCGCGCCGACTCCGGGAACCACTGATCCCAGCAGATGCCGACACCGATCTTCGCGTAGGCTGTGTCCCAGACCTTGAAGCCGGTGTCGCCCGGGGTGAAATAGAACTTTTCCTGATAGAAATGGTCGTCCGGGATATGGGTCTTGCGGTACTGGCCGAGAATAGAGCCGTCCGCGTCGATCACCGCGACCGTGTTGAACGTGGTATTGCCGACGCGCTCATAATAGCTGACCGGCAGGACTACGCGAAAATCATGCGCGATCTTTCTAAGCTCGCGCACCGCCGGATTTTCCTCCAGCGTTGTCGCGAGATGGTAGTTTTCATAGCTTCTTTCCTGACAGAAATACCAGTTTTCGAACAGTTCGGGCAGAAGGATGATCTGTGCGCCCTGCGACGCCGCCTCGCGCACCTTTTCCACCGCGTTTTCCAGACCGTAGGTCATCTGCACCGCTGCAACGGTTACTTTACTCATGTTATCTGCTCCTTATTTTTTCGGGATCTGCTGCGTGATGCAGTGAATATTGCCGCCGCCGATGAGAATATCGCGCGCCGGGATGGCGACGATCTCGCGCGTCGGGAACAGCTTCCGAAGGATCTCCTGTGCCCGCTCGTCGGCCGGGTCGCCGAACGCCGGCATGACGATCGCGTGATTTGCGATGTAGAAGTTGACGTAGCTTGCGGCGAGGCGCTCACCCGGTGTGCGCGTCGGCTCGCCCTCACACAGGTCAAGTCCTTCGCATTCCTCTGCGGTGATCGTGACCGGCTTCGGCAGCGGCAGCTTGTGCACCTTGATGCGGCGGCCCTTCGCGTCGAGCTCGGTCTCGAGCACGGCAAGGCTTGCCGCCGACAGCGCGTACTGTGGGTCGTCCTCGTCGTCCGTCCACGCGAGCACGACCTCGCCCGGCGCGGTAAACGCGCAGACGTTGTCCACGTGCTCGTTGGTCTCGTCGTTGTAAATGCCGCGCGGTAGCCAGATCACCTTGCTGACGCCGAGATAATCGCACAGCACCTGCTCGATCTCCGCCTTCGTCAGGTCGGGATTGCGGCCGGCGCTCAGCAGGCACGCCTCGGTAACGAGCGCCGTTCCCTCGCCGTCCGTATGGATGGAGCCGCCCTCGCAGATAAAATCGCGTTTATCGTAAACGTCGTCCCCCAGCAGGTCGCAGAACTTGCGCGCCACGCGGTTGTCGTTCTCCCACGAGGGATACAGGCCGTCTGCGTCGCCGCCCCATGCATTGAAGCCCCAGTCGATGCCGCGGCGCTCGCCGCGGCTGTTTACGACGAAGGTCGGCCCGACGTCGCGCGCCCATGCGTCATCCGTCGCCATCACGACGAGCCGCACACGGTCGGGAAGCTGTGCGCGGGCGTTGTCGTACTGTCCCTCCGAACACAGCACAGTCATGCTCTCGCTCTCGGAAATGGTCTCGATGACGCGCAGGAAGGCTTTGCGCGCCGCATAGGCGCCGTACTGCCAGCTGTCGCCGCGCTCCGGCCAGATCATCAGACAGCCCTCGTGCGGCGCGAACTCCGCCGGCATGTAAAACCCGTCCTGTGACGGTGTGGTATGCAATATCTTCATGTTTGTTATACTCCGATCCGCTCATTGACAATACCGCACAGCGGTGCTGCCTGTGTTTTTTCGCTACCCTTAGATTACATCATTTCTCCCGTTCCTGCAACGCCTGCCTGCGTTTTTTCGGCTTCGGCGCAGGCAGCTCCTCATACATCGCGCCGATCAGCTCCGCCAGAAACTCTCTGTCATCCACGTTCCCGACGAGCAGCATCGGCCTTGCGCCCTCATACGGCAGCTCACGTGGAGCCTCCGGCATGCGGCTGACTGCCGCCGGGACCGGTTTGACGAGCAGCCGGTCGTCGTAAATGCCGCCGATGACCCTTCCGCGATAGTAAAGGATGTATTCGCCCATCATCGCGCGGTACGTGATCTCCTCGAGGCCGGAAAGCTGTCCCAGAACGAACTCCAGATATTCCCTGCTCGATGCCATGCTTCTCTCCCCTTCCCTGCGTTCTGTCTTTATCTTATCATACTGCTCCTTCCTCCGCAAGACCGTCCGGAACAGCCGCCAATTTCGATTCCGAGCGTTCTGCTCCGGCTGTGTTGCAAAAAAATCGTTTTCATGTTATACTGTTTAAAAATATGAATGTGAACCGCCGCACACACGGCGGGAAATCTACAACAAAGGGGGCCGTGCACTTTGAAGATCCAGGAAAGCGCGGAAAACTATCTGGAAGCTATTCTTGTTCTCATGCAGAAGAACGGTCAGGTGCGCTCGATCGATGTAGCGCATTATACCGGCTTCTCCAAGCCCAGCATCAGCCGAGCAGTCGGCCTGCTGCGCGATAATGGTTATGTCTCCATCGACCAGAACGGTCTGCTCGGTTTGACCGAGGCGGGTCTCAAGATCGCAGAGACCATTTACGAGCGTCACACCGTGCTGACGGCATTTCTGACCGCCCTCGGTGTCGATCACGAGGTCGCTGCGGAGGATGCCTGCCGCATCGAGCACGTTCTCAGTCCGGAGACCTTCGAAAAGCTCAAGGCACACGCCAAAGAGTACATCGAAAATAAGCAGTAACACCGCAAACCCACGGCCGGCCGCAAGGCCGGGCCTTTATCTTTATGAGGAGGCTCTTCATGCCGCAGACGACCGAAATTCTGCCGAACGGCTTATCGCTTTTACAGGACGACCGATTTTTCAAGCTCGGTCAGGACAGCGTCCTGCTCTCCGCCTTCGCGAAGATACGCAGGCGCGCCAAGGTCCTTGACCTCGGCTGCGGCACCGGCGCGCTCGCGCTGCTCTGCTGGCGCGAGGATCTCACCGTGACCGGTCTGGAGATACAGCAGGACGCGCTCGACCTGTTCCGCCGCTCGATCGAGCACAACCGGCTCGAAAACGTCACAGCGCTGTGCGGCGACCTGCGCCATATGCGCACGCTCCTGCCCCACGGCAGCATGGATTACGTCATCTGCAATCCGCCTTACTTCGGTCGGAACACCGGCGCGGCCGCCCCTTCGGCCGAAAAGCGCACCGCCCGGCAGGACATCTGCTGCACGGTCGAGGAGGTCGCGGTCGCGGCGTCCTTTGTCCTGCACACCGGCGGCAAGGCAGCCTTTGTGTTCCGTCCCGAACGGCTGTGGGTGCTGCTCGAGGCGCTCAGCCGCGTCCGTCTCGTCCCCAAGCGCCTGCGCTTCGTCCATCAGAACGCGCTCGCCGTTCCGAGCGCCGTGCTCGTCGAATGCCGCAAGGGCGGCAGCGCAGAGGGCCTCAGCGTAGAGCCGCCGCTGCTGGTCGAGAGCGAGGAATACCTGAAAATCTACGGCAAAACCGGCAGCTCGGACTGAAAAACGCCTGTCCGCTGCAATCATTTCATTTCTGACGATCCCGGAGGGATTCCACCATGTCTACACTCTACTTAGTCGCAACCCCGATCGGCAATCTGGGCGATCTTTCTCCCCGTGCACGCGAAATTCTCAGCACGGTCGATTTCATCGCCGCCGAGGACACGCGCGTTACGCAGAAGCTGCTGACCGCCTGTGAGCTTCCCCGCAAGCCGATGATCTCCTATTATGAACACAACCGCCGCGCGCGCGGTGAAGTCGTGCTCGAGCGGATGCTCGGCGGCGAGACCTGTGCGCTCGTGACCGATGCCGGCACGCCGGCCGTCTCCGACCCCGGCGAGGATCTGGTCGCGCTGTGTGCCGAGCACGATATTCCGGTCATCCCGGTCCCCGGCTGCTGCGCTGCGGTCTGTGCGCTCGCCGCAAGCGGTCTGCCGACCGGCCGCTGGTGCTTCGAGGGCTTTCTTTCCGTGAATAAAAAGGCGCGGCGCGAGCATCTGGACGCGCTCGAGGGCGAGAAGCGTACCATGATCTTCTATGAAGCGCCGCACAAGCTGTGCGCGACGCTGCGCGACCTTGCCGCCGTCTTCGGCGAGGATCGCCGTCTGTCGCTCTCGCGCGAGCTGACCAAGCTGCACGAGCAGACGCTCCGCATGACGCTCGGCGAGGCAATGCGCTACTTTGACGAAAATCCGCCGCGCGGCGAATTCGTCCTCATCGTGGAGGGCGCGCCCGACGAGCCGGAGACCGAGCAGAGCGAGGAGGAGCGTCTTGCCGCCGCCGCGGAGGCTGTGCGCCGCCGCATCGAGCAGGGACAGACCCAGAAGGACGCCGTAAAGGCGGTATCCGCCGAGGTGGGCGTAAAGAAAAACGCGCTGTACCGCTACGTGCTGGAAAACGAGGAATAATATGGACGGGACGCAGTTTTTTCTCTCTGCGTCCTCCCTTTTATGTCAATGTTCACACAACGAACAAATTGAAATCGTATAATCAATGCAACAAACGATAGCAAAGGCGGAATTTTTATGTCTACTATACTCATCGCAGACGACGAGGCGCGCATCCGCCGGCTCGTCAGCGACTTTCTCAAGCGCGACGGACACACCATCCTCGAGGCGGCCGACGGAAAAGCAGCGCTCGAGCTGATCGAAAACCGCCGCCCCACGCTCGACCTCGCCATTCTCGACGTCATGATGCCGGGCATGGACGGCTTCGAGGTGCTGCGCGAGATACGCGAGCAGGAAAACGGCGAAAAGCACCTGCCTGTCATGCTGCTGACCGCACGCGCCGAGGACGCCGATCAGGTGCGCGGTCTGGAGGGCGGCGCGGACGATTACGTCACCAAACCCTTCTCCCCCATCGTGCTCGCCGCGCGCGTGCGCACCCTGCTCAAGCGCGAGGGCCGCGCAGCCTCTCCCCTCGAGATCATCGGTCTCCTGTCGGTCAACGAGCTGCGCCGCGAGGTGCTCGTCGAGGATCAGCCGGTCGACCTCACGCCGAAGGAATACGAGCTGCTCATCTATTTCAAGAACAACCGCTCGATCGCGCTTTCCCGCGAGAGCATCCTCAACGCCGTCTGGGGCTACGACTACTTCGGCGACCTCCGGACGGTTGATACGCATGTGAAAAAGCTGCGCGCCAAGCTCGGCTGCTGCGGCTCGATGATCGAGACCGTGCGCGGCTACGGATACCGCTTTGAAGGATGAAACTGAAACCGCATTCCATTCGATTCAAGTTCTTCTCAGCCATCAGCCTCGTCGCGCTCATGTTCATCGGCATCCTGCTGCTGCTCAATCTGTTCTTTTATCAGGATTACTTCATGATGACGCGAAAAAGCAGCCTGTGCGACGCCTTTGACACGGTCTGCGGCAGCTATGACGGCGATATGGACGACATCGTGACCCTACTGGACAGCTACGAGAGCCGCTCGGCCATCCGTCTGGCGGTCGCGATGGACGACGGCACGGTGCTCACCTCCTCCTTCCTGCACGACCGCGGCGACCATGCCGCGTCGGACTTTGAGTTCGGCATGAACGAGCAGCAGTTCCGCAGCATCGCGGTCCTCGCCTCGGTCATGCAGAACGAGGACTGGTCCTCGCTCGCCGAGCATCAGTACCGCTTTGCCAATATCAGCCTGCGCGACAACGACCAGTATCTCTGTCTCATCGGCTCGCTCGACAAGGACGAGGGCCGCTACCTTATCGCCTATATGCCGTTCGCGTTCATCGAGCAGAATTCCTCGCTCAACCTGGTGTTCCTGCTCATCGCCGGCGGCTGTGCGCTGCTCATCTGTCTCGGCATCGCGTTTTTCTTCTCGCGCGAGTTCACGCGCCCGCTCGTCTCCATGGCGGCGCTCGCCGACCGCATGAGCGAGCTCGACTTTTCCACCCAGTACACCGGCAAGGGCAGGCGGGAATCCGACGAGGTCGAACAGCTCGGCCAGTCGCTCAACCGTCTCAGCGCCTATCTCGAGCAGGCCATCGGCGAGCTCAAGGAGTCCAACGATCAGCTTGCGCAGGAGGTACGCGAAAAGGAGCGCATCGACAATATGCGCCGCGAATTCATCGTCAACGTGTCCCACGAGCTGAAAACGCCGATCGCCCTCATTCAGGGCTACGCCGAGGGTCTGACGGCGGGTGTCGCGGACGACCCCGAGGACCGCAAGTTCTACTGCGACACCATCGCGGACGAGGCCGGTCATATGAACCGTCTTGTCATGCAGCTGCTCAGCCTGTCCAAGCTCGAGCTCGGCGCGGAGCAGACATTCTGTGAAGAGATCGACCTGCACGAAATGTGCAGCGACGCGGTGCAGAAGACCGCCGTGCTGTGCGAGAGCAAAAACCTCAGCGTGGACTGCGAGAGCACGCACGTCACCGTGCGCACGGACAGCGGCCTGCTCGAGCAGGTGCTCATGAACTACCTGTCCAATGCCATCCGCTACACCGCCGAGGGCGGAAGCATCGTCATCTCCGCCGTCCGAAACGGCGGGAGCATGCGCCTGACCGTTTTCAATGCGGGCGAGGGTCTGCCCGAGGAGGAGCTGCCGAAGATCTGGGAGAAATTCTACCGCACCGACCGCGCACGTACCCGCGAGGCCGGCGGCACCGGCATCGGCCTGTCGCTCGTCCGCGCCATCGCAGATACGCTGCACGGCGACTGCGGCGCGGAGAACGTCCCCGGCGGCATCGCGTTCTGGTTTGACATACCGGACGCACCGCCGCAGACAGAATAAGCGCTTTATCGCAGCAAAAAAACCGCCGAAAGGCGGTTTTTTTGTTTATACAATGATTTTTACACTGCTGCCGCTGCCGTTTTTATCCTTGGTGATGACTATCTGACGGTCGATCTTCTCGCGGAGCTCTCCCACGTGCGAGATGATGCCGACCAGCCGTTTTCCCTCGGCAAGGCTGCTGAGCGCATGGATGGCCTGCGCGAGCGACTCCTCATCGAGCGAGCCGAAGCCCTCATCGACGAACATCGTATCCAGACGGATTCCGGCCGCCGCCGCGGACTGCACTTCATCCGAAAGGCCGAGCGCGAGCGACAGCGAGGCCTTGAACGACTCGCCGCCCGAGAGCGACTTGACGCTGCGCTCCGAGCCGTTGTAGTGGTCGATGACATCAAGCTCCAGACCGGTCTTGGACTGCCTGTTGTCCGAAATGCTGCGGCGCTTGAGCTCGTACTGACCGCCCGACATGACGAGCAGACGTCCGTTTGCGCGCTGAAGGATACGATCGAAGAAGGTCATCTGGATATAGGTTTCGAGCGTGATCTTGTCTTTCCCGGAAAGCGTGCCGTTCGCCGTCTGCGACAGCAAGCTCAGCCAGCTATACTCCCGTTCCAGCCGTTCCAGCTCGTCCGACTTGTTCCGCACGCTCGCAAGTGCAGTCTTATTTGTGTTCGCCCGGCTGTGGAGCGTGCGCTGCCGCTCGAGCAGGGAATGCCGCTCGGCCGCCAGTGCATTGCCCTGCTGCCGCTGTGCCTCCTCGTCGATCTCCTCGCCGCCCGCAAGCTGCGCCTCCAGCTGTTTTGCGCCGGCTTCCAGCGCGATCTGCTCCTTGCGGCAGGCCTCGAACCGCTCCTCCGCCGCCTTCCGCGCAGCAGCCGCCGCGTCCATCTCCGCTGCCAGCGTCTGCCGCTGCTTTTCCGCCGCGGCCGCCGACGGGAACGACAGCCCATCGCGCAGTCTTGCGTTCTGCTCTCCGAGTGCGCCTTCGCGGCTTTCCGTCCGCGCCAGCTCCTCCCGTCCGGCATTCATCGTCTGCTCCTGTCCGCGCAGTTCGCTTTCGCGCTGCGGGATGCGCAGGGCGAGCGTTTCCCTGCGTGCAATGCCTGCGTCGAGCGATGCCAGCTGCGCCTCCAGCGCCGCGAGCGCCTGCTCTGTCTCCGCCTGCTCGGCGGCGATGTATGCGGCAGCATTTTCCATGCGGCAGCCCGGCAGGGCCTCCGCAAGCTGACGGCTGAGCCGTTCTGCAAGCTGCTCCTGCTGACCGCGCAGACGGCTCAGCAGGTTTTCTGCCGCCGAATCCGCAGAGCGCTGCTTCTCCTGCTCGGCGGCAAGCCGCTCCAGCGTCTTCTGCCGCGTCTCCATGCTGTGCCCCAGTGCTTCGCGTGCGGCAAGCTGCGCGTCCAGAGCGGAAAGCTGCCGTGCGGCATCTGCACCCTCCTGCCGCGCCTTCTCCTCGCATACGGCCAGCTGCGCCTCCGCATTCTCATAGGCCGGCTGCTCCGCAAACGGCTGCATCTGCGCGATCAGCTGCTGCTTTTTCTCCGTGAAGGCGGCGTTTTTCGCGCCTGCGTCCAGGCTTTTCGCGTGCGCCCTCTGCTGTGCCGCATCGCGCGCCTGTTCCGCTTCGCGAAGCTGCCCCTCGGTCGGGGCGTGGCCGGGCGCCTGCGCCGGTGCCGGATGGTGCACCGAACCGCACACCGGGCACGGAACGCCCTCCGCAAGCTCGCGTGCGAGAATACCGGCCTGCGCGTCAAAGAAAGCGCGGCGGCTCTCGCCGTATGCTGCGTCCGTCTGCTCCGCCGCGTCCTGCGCACGCAGATAAGCCTGCTGCGATGCAAGCACCGCCTGCTCCGCCGTCCGGCACTCGCGCAGCAGCGCGTTCAGTGTGCGCAGTTCAGCTTCCCGCTCCTGCGTTTTTGCCTGCTGCGCGCGCAGTTTTTCGCGCTCTGCGTCCAGTCCCGCGCCCTGCTCCCACGCTTCGCGGTCTGCCTTCAGCGTTTCGGTCTGCACGGCAAGCTGCGAGTCAAGCGCTTCCTGCCGCTGCTTTCGGACCGCAAGCTGCTTTTCCGCGTCCGCGATCTCCCTCTCGCCGCGCCGCTGCGCCTCGACATCCTCCGCCAGCGCCTTGAGCGCGGTTTGGCGGTCGAGCCTGCGGCCCCTTTCGCCAAGCAGGCGCTCTCGGTCAGCCGCAGCACTCGCAAGGCTCTCATGCTCCTGCTTCCATGCTGCAAGCTCCGCGCTCTGCACCTGATGCGTGCGCTCCTGCTGTACGAGCGCACGGCGTTTCGTCTCTATGTCAGAAGCAAGGCTGAGGCGTTCCTTTTCCGCTTTTTCCAGCTCAGCATAGCGCGGCAGCTCGTTTTCGAGGTCGGCAAGCGCGCGCTGACGCGCCTCCTGCTGCGGCTGCTTCGCCTGCTCGGCGGCAAGCGCCGCTTTCGCCTGTTCGGCCTGCCCGCGCTGCACCTCCTGCTGTTTCCGATTTGCCTCGAGTGCTTCGCGCATCTTTCTTCGCTCGTCCGCCTTGATTAGCCGCGCATTGACCGCACCGATCTTCTCCTCCAAAACCTCAAACTGCCGTGCGCAGGCCGCATCCTCCGCTTCGTCGCGGTCAATGAGCGTTTCGAGCAGCTCCACGGTCTCCGCGAACGGGAGTTTTCCCTCCTTCGCCTGCTGGGCCTTTTCGCGGAGCATATCACCCTCCGCGCAGACGATGCCGCCGATATACTGCTGTACGCTCGCGCGCGCCGCCTCACATTTTCGGTAAAGTGTGTTCGCGCTGTCCTTCAGACGGTTTTGCAGCACCTCGTAGCAGTTCGTCTTGAAGATCTTGCGGAATATCTCCTGCCGTTCCTTTGTTTCCGCTGTCAGCAGCTTGAGAAATTCGCCCTGCGCGATCATGGCGATCTGCGAAAACTGGCTGCGGTCGAGGCCGATGATCCGCACGAGGGCTGCGTTGACCTCTTTCGGCTTGTCGAGCACGCCGCTGCCGTCCGGCAGATGCAGCTCCGCCTCGGCTCTCTGCCTTGTCATTTTGCTGCCGCGTCTGGCAGGACGCTCATATTCCGGGTTTCGTCTGACGGTGTAGACCTTTCCGCCGCAGGAAAACGTCATTTCGACGAAGGTCGGCGTTTCGGGAGACGCATACTTGGAACGGAACATGGACGTATCGCGGTTCGTGCCGCTCGGCGCGTCGTACAGCGCATAGGTGATCGCGTCGAAGATCGTGGTCTTGCCTGCGCCCGTATCGCCGGTGATCAGGTACAGCCCCTTCTCGCCCAGCTTTTCCAGATCGATCTCGGTGTGTCCGGCATACGGGCCGAATGCGGACAACGTAAGTTTCAGCGGTCTCATCTTTCTTCCTCCCAGATGCTCGCGATCAGCTTGTCTGCGAACGCCTGCTGCTCCTCGCTCATCGGCGTTCCGTTCTGACTCTCGTAGAATTCACCGAACAGAGTCAGCGGCGGCTTCTGCTCTGCCCTGTCCGCGCCCTCGATGATGCCGCCTGCACGGGTGCGCGCATTGTCGTAGTCGAGCCGCATCAGATTCGGGTAGACCACGCGCAGATTGCTGACGGCGTTCGGAATATCCTCTTCATCGGTGAGCGTGATGTGCAGATAATCGTTCCGGAACGGCTTTCCCTCGTAATTCTCGCGCAGCATGAGCGTGTTATACGTGCCGCGCAGCTCGGACATATCGCGCCGCGGCACGAGCGGCACCGTGCGGATGCCGACGCTGCCCTTCGCTCCCATCTCCACCACGGTGACGGATTTTTTGTGGCCGACCTCCGAGAAGGAATACTTGAGCGGCGTGCCGCAGTAGCGCACGGTCTCGCGGCCGACCTTCTGCGGGCCGTGGATGTGACCGAGGGCGACATAATCGAAATCGTCGAACACACAGACCGCCACATTGTCCGTGCCGCCGACCGAAAGCTCCTCGGACTCGCAGGGCACCGCGCCCGTGACGAACTGGTGCGCGACCAGCACATTGCGGCGCGCCGTGTCCACGTTCGCCGCGCGGAGCACCGCCGCCATCGCGTCCGTATAGCTTTCGATGTCCTCGTCCGGGAAAAAACGCCGCACCTGCACCGGCTTGAGGAACGGCAGCAGATAAATATCCACCGGGCCGTGCTCGTCCGACAGCGTCAGCGGCGCCAAAGAGCCGTCGTAGACCGGCGCGATATGGATGCCGGCCGCGTCCATCAGCCGTCCGCCGAACGACAGGCGCTCTGCCGAGTCATGGTTTCCGCTGATGAGACAGGTCTGCACGCGGCGCGAGGCAAGCTGCACCAGAAAATCATCGAGCAGCGTCACTGCCTCCGCCGACGGGACGGATTTATCGTAAACGTCGCCTGCGATGAGCACTGCATCCGGCGCTTCGCTGTCGATAATACGCAGGATTTCGCCTAAAATATACTGCTGATCCTCCAGCATCGAGCATTCGTTGACTCGCTTGCCGAGATGCAGATCGGAAAGATGAATGAGCTTCATTTTTTCACTTTCTTCCTTTCAAATCATATGGGCAGCACCGCGCGGTAGAGCCTGTGGTGCTGCCCATCGTTTTCTTATCCCATCACCATCGTCCAGAGCAGACTGAACGGCATGACGAGAAGGAGCGCCGGCATCAGATCGACGAGCGGCACGGATTTGATTTTGGAGACGCGAAAGCCTGCCGCCATGGTCAGCACGCCGCCGCAGGCGGAAAGATCTGCGAACATGGTCGGCGTCAGCACGCCGGCCAGCAGCCGTCCTGCGCCGAACACGCACAGCAGGATGACGCACTGCGGCAGCGGAATGGCGCAGATGGATTTTCCGAGCATCGAAGCAAAGATGAGCGCCGTGAAGCCGTCGAGGACTGCCTTGGAAAACAGCAGCGACGGGTCGCCTGCGATCCCCTCGGTCAGCGTGCTGTACCAGCCGAAGCCCGAGCAGCAGAACAGCGCGACCGCCGTGATGTAGAACTCCATGTCGATGCCGTCTCCGCCGAGGTGCATCGCCTTCACCAGCTTATGGAAAAACCGGCTCGTCCACTGTTCAAGATGCAGCAGATGACCGATGGTGAAGCCAACGAGCAGCGCCAGCACCACCGGCGTCATCGCTGAGGCCTTGATGATGGAATTGACGCCGATGGCGATCGAGCACAGGCCGAACATGGTCGGCAGATGCTCCTTGAGGCTTGCGGGCAGGATGTGCCCAAGCACCGAGCCGATCGCGCCCCCCGCCAGCACCGATGCGCAGTTGGTCAATACTCCGATTGGCATTTGTGATAGTCCTTCTTTCTGATCGTGATTTATTTCCAGTATCATTATATTCTTTTTCAATTTTCGTTGCAAGACGCAAAAAAGGCATTCCGCCATGCCGAGAGCAGCGGAATGCCTGAGATCGTTCAGCTTTTCAGAAATTCGAGCACGATTTCCGAGGTTTTCAGCCGGTAATCCGACAGAAAATGGTCGGTCGGCCAGCGCACGCTCCGAAACTGCGTACCGCCCGCCCGCTCAACGGCCCGGCGAAGCGGCTCACAGTGCTGCTCGGGCGGCGTGTAGATGTCGAGCGAGCCGCCGAGACACAGCACCGGCTTTGCCGCAAGGCCCGGCGCAGATCCTGCGCAAGGTCGATATTCTTTTCGCAGCCGGGAATGCCGTGCAGCAGCAGCACGGCGGGATGCAGTCCTTCGCCGCCTGCCGTATACAGCACGGACAGCAGCCGTCCGCGTCTGCCGTGCAGCAGGATACCGTGCACATCCGACCGGTACGGGCTGTCTCCGTAATGTGTCTCACCGCATCGTATTTTTTCCTTCATAAGGGGTGCTCTCCTTCTGCGTCAGCCGCCGCGCAATTATTTCCCCACTATTCATATCGTGTTAGTATGTTTATATGAATTATACCACCCTGTGCCGAAATTGCAAGAAAAATTTACCCGCAAATCGCGCCTGTTCCTTGATGCGGTTTTGCTCTGTGGATAAAATTTTTGAATTTCCTCTTGACTTGAAGTTCACTCCAGGTGATACCATTGTCATGGTAAAAAAATTTGCAGGAGGAATTTCTCTATGTACCTGGAACACATCAGCAGCCCCTCAGACGTTAAAAAGCTCTCGCTCGATGAGTTGAAGGCGCTGTGCGGCGAAATCCGCGGCGCACTCGTCGAAAAGCTCAGCCGCCACGGCGGCCACTGCGGCCCGAACTTCGGCTTCGTCGAGGCGACCGTTGCTCTGCACTATGTTTTCGAGTCTCCGAAGGATAAAATCGTATTCGACGTATCGCATCAGACCTATCCGCACAAGATGCTGACCGGCAGAGCCGAGGCTTTTCTCGACCCCACACACTACGACGACGTCTCCGGCTACAGCAATCCGCACGAGAGCGAGCATGACCATTTCACCGTCGGCCACACCTCGACCTCGGTCAGCCTTGCCTGCGGTCTGGCGAAGGGCCGCGACCTCAAGGGCGAAGGCGGCAATGTCATTGCCGTCATCGGTGACGGCTCGCTCTCCGGCGGCGAAGCGCTCGAGACGCTCGATTACGCAGCTGAGCTCGGCGGCAGCTTCATTATCCTCGTAAACGACAACGATATGTCCATCGCGGAGAACCACGGCGGCATTTACGGCAACCTGCGTCTGCTGCGCGAGACCGGCGGCCGCGCGGACTGCAACCTGTTCCGCGCGATGGGTCTGGACTACCGCTTCGTCGCGGACGGCAATGACCTGCCGTCGGTCATCGAGGCTTTGCAGGCGGTCAGGGACATCGACCATCCGGTCGTTGTGCACCTCGTCACCGAAAAAGGCAAGGGCTTCGCGCCCGCCGAGGCGCACAAGGAGGAGTGGCACTACTGCGCTCCGTTCGACAGGGAGACCTTCCAGCCGCTCATGAGCACGGAGGGTGAAAGCTGGGAGAGCCTTACGGCCGACTTTATGATGAAAAAGATGCAGGCTGACCCCTCTGTGTGCATGATCACCTCGGGCACGCCGACCGTTCTCGGCTTCACCGAGGACAAGCGCAGGCTCGCCGGCCGTCAATTCATCGACGTCGGCATCGCGGAGGAAAACGCAGTCGCGCTCGCGTCCGGCATCGCGGCAGCCGGCGGCAAGCCGGTCTACGGCGTATACTCCACCTTTATCCAGCGCACCTACGACCAGCTTTCGCAGGATCTGTGCATCAACAGCAGCCCGGCGACCATCATCGTTGCGTGGGCGTCGATCTACGGCATGAACGACGTGACCCACCTCGGTATCTACGACATCCCGATGATGTCCAACATTCCGAACCTCGTTTACCTCGCGCCGACGAACAGGGACGAATATCTTGCCATGCTTGACTGGAGTATCGAGCAGAACGAGTATCCGGTCGCGATCCGTATGCCGGTTGGACCGCTCACGCCGTCCGCAGAGCCGGTCAAGAAGGATTTCAGCCGTCTGAACACCTATCATGTCACCCACCGCGGCACAAGGGTCGCTGTCCTCGGTCTCGGCTCGTTCTTCGCCCTCGCGGAACAGACGGCGGCGCTGCTCAAAAAAGAAACCGGCATCGACGCGACCGTTATCAATCCGCGCTTCATCACCGGTCTGGACGAAAAGCTGCTGCGCGAGCTCGCCGCCGACCATGATGTCGTCATCACGCTCGAGGACGGTCAGCTTGAAGGCGGATTCGGCGAGAAGATCGCGCGTTTCTACGGCGCATCTGACGTCAGGGTGCTGAACTACGGCGTCAAAAAGGCCTTCCTTGACCGCTACGACCCGGAAGAAGTGGCAAGGGAAAACCATCTGACCCCGGAGCTCATCGTTTCCGACATCAAAAACCTGTAAAACGGCATAAAAAATTCCTGCACCATAACAGGCGGTGCAGGAATTTTGAAACTGTCGCGAGACTGACTGTTTTCGTTTATCGTGCGAGCATGAAGTACGCGAGCACGGCAATGCCGAGAATGATACGGTACCAGCCGAACACCTTGAAGTCGTGCTTCTTGACGAACGCCATCAGCATCCGGATGATGAGCATGGACGATACAAATGCCGTTACCATGCCGATCGCGAGGATGATCAGCTCGGTCTGCGTGAATACCAGGCCGAACTTGACCAGCTTGAGCAGGCTCGCGCCGAACATGACCGGAATGGCTAGGAAGAACGTGAATTCCGCCGCCACCGTGCGCGACACGCCGAGCAGCAGCGCGCCGACGATGGTCGAGCCGGAACGCGACGTGCCCGGGAAGATCGCGGCGATCAGCTGAAACATGCCGATCATGAGAACGGTCGGATAGGTCAGCTCGTTCAGCGAATTGATCTTCGCCGGCTTGTCTTTATGCGCGGTCTCGACGGCAATGAACGCAACGCCGAACACAATCAGCGCGACAGCGACCGACTGATAGTTGTAAAACAGCTCCTCAAACAGATCGTTCCACTTGAGGCCGACGACCGCCGCCGGAATGCAGGCGACAACGATCTTGCACCACAGACGGATAATATCGCGGTCGATCGTGACGGACGCGCCGCCGTGACGGCCGTGATTGCGCTTGAGCGGCCAGATCTGGTTCCAGAACAACACGACGACCGCAAGGATCGCGCCGAGCTGAATCACGACCTCGAACATTTTATAGAATGCGTCCGAAACGTCCAGCTTGACAAATTCGTTGAGCAGTATCATGTGGCCCGTGCTGCTGATCGGCAGCCATTCCGTGATGCCCTCCACGATACCGAACAGGAACGCCTTGAGCCATTCCATATATTGAACCATTTGTAACTCTCCCTCCTGTGCCGCGCGGCTTTGCGCCGTTTTCGGGCACTCTCCTGAACTTCTGCCTCTTAGAATGTATCTAAGCATATCATATTTCGCGCCGCTGTGCAAGCGGGTGCCACGGTGCTGCGGGTGCTCTCCATGTAAATTTTTTTGAAAAAGTTGAAATGCACACGTTTTCGTTGCAGATTTCACAAATATTTTATTGTGTTTTGAAGCGATTTATGATAAAATGACTGTGTAAAGTTGTAAAGACCTATTTGAGGACCTGTGGGGTACTCTGCGCCCTGCAACATCTTTGAGAAAGGAGTGCGCACAGCGATGTGCGCGGAAAGAAAAATGGAGAAAGAATATGACGTACTGGTGGTCGGTCCGGTTTCGCTCGACCACAACATTGATTATCTCGGCAACGAACGCAGCGAGGTAGGCGGCGCGGTCGTCGCGTCCGGCTGGGCGGCCGCAGGCAGCGGCGCAAAGGCTGCCATCTTCTGCAAGCTGAATCCCGAGGAGGCCGACGTAAACGAGCGCTTCGAGGGCATCAAGGCCGACCTGTACTGGAAGCCGTCCGAGCACACCTGCTCCATCCGCAACCAGTATTTCACCGCCGACAAGGAGAAGCGTGCCTGCACCTCGCTCGGCAAGTGTGACCCGTTCCGCTTTGACGAGATGGCGGACATCAAGACCAAGATGTATCACTTCGCCGGTCTGGTATACGGCGACTTCGACGGCGAGCTCATCCGCGAGAGCGCAAAGCACGGCAAGGTAGCGGTTGACGTTCAGTGCATGCTGCGCCACGTTGAGCCAGACAAGACCATGGCGTTCCACGACTGGGCGGACAAGAAGGAGATCCTGCCGCTCATCGACTACCTCAAGACTGACGCCGCCGAGGCTGAAATCCTGACCGGCACGAACGACCGCGTCAAGGCGGCGCATATGCTGCACGAGTGGGGCGCGAAGGAGGTCATGATCTCCCACAACACCGAGCTGCTCGTATACGACGGCAAGGAGATCTACACCTGCCCCATCAAGGCGCGCAACCTGTCCGGCCGCACCGGCCGCGGCGACACCGCCTTCGCAGGCTACATCAACGAGCGTCAGCACGCCTCGGTCGAGGAAGCGCTGCTCTGGGCGACCGCTCTCGTTTCCCTCAAGATGGAGACCCCGGGTCCCTTCCGCGGCTGCCGCGAGGACGTTGTTGCCTACATCAACGAGTTCTATAAGTAATCCGCAGGATAAATATGCACAGGAAACGCCCCTTCTGCTGATGCAGAAGGGGCGTTTTTATGGAACAGCGTCAAAACAGAGTTTGGGGCAGCAAAAAAGGACGAGCCTTTCGGCTCGTCCTTTCATTATGCATTTATTCGGTTGTTACGCCTTGCCAAGCTCCTTAACGCGAGCCTGTGCTGCTGCCAGACGCGCGATCGGAACGCGGAACGGCGAGCAGGAAACGTAGTTCAGGCCGACGTTGTGGCAGAACTCAACGGACGAAAGGTCGCCGCCGTGCTCGCCGCAGATGCCAAGCTTGATGTCCGGGCGGACGCGCTTGCCGTTGTCAACAGCCAGCTTGACCAGTCTGCCGACGCCCTTCTGATCGAGGCGTGCAAACGGATCGGACTCGAGGATCTTCTTCTCGAAGTAGGTCTCGAGGATACGGCCGACGTCATCACGGGAGAAGCCGTAGGTCATCTGGGTCAGGTCGTTGGTACCGAAGGAGAAGAACTCAGCCTCTTCTGCGATCTCGTCCGAGGTGACTGCTGCACGCGGGGTCTCGATCATGGTACCTACCATATACTTCATCTTCAGGCCGGAAGCCTCGATCAGCTCGTCAGCCTTCGCCTTGATTACCTTCTTAACGAAGCGCAGCTCGTTGATCTCGGAAACCAGCGGAACCATGATCTCCGGCGTGATGCGCAGGTCGTCTTCCTTCCAGACGTTGATGGCAGCGGAGATAATTGCCTCGGTCTGCATCTCAGCGATTTCCGGATAGAGAACGTCCAGACGGCAGCCGCGGGTGCCGAGCATCGGGTTGAACTCGTGCAGGCTCTCGACCTTGGACTTCAGCTTCTCGAACGGAACGCCCATCTCGCCGGCCAGCTCCTGAATCTCGTCGTCCTCGTGCGGGAGGAACTCGTGGAGCGGCGGGTCAAGCAGGCGGATGGTTACCGGCAGACCGCCCATTGCGCGGTAGATTGCCTCGAAGTCGCCGCGCTGCATCGGCAGGATCTTGGCCAGAGCGGCCTTGCGCTGCTCGAGCGTGTCAGCAATGATCATCTCGCGAACCGCCTTGATACGGGTCGGCTCGAAGAACATATGCTCGGTACGGCACAGGCCGATGCCTTCCGCGCCGAACTTGCGTGCCTGCGTAGCGTCGCGCGGCGTATCGCCGTTGGTGCGGACGTGCAGGGTACGGATCTCGTCAGCCCAGCCCATGAAGCGGCCGAAGTCGCCGGTCAGCTCAGCTTCCTGCGTCGCGATAGCGCCGAGGTAAACGTTGCCGGTCGAGCCGTCGAGCGAGATAACGTCGCCTTCCTTGGCAATCGTGCCGTCGGCGAACGTGATGGTCTTGTCCTCTTCGGAAACCTTGATGCCGTTTACGCCGGCAACACAGCAGGTGCCCATGCCGCGTGCAACAACGGCTGCGTGAGAGGTCATGCCGCCGCGAGCGGTCATGATGCCCTCGGAAACTGCCATGCCGTCGATGTCCTCCGGGGAGGTCTCCTGACGGACCAGAACGACCTTGAGGCCGGTCTTGTGTGCCTTTGCAGCAGCGTCAGCGGTGAAGTAAACCGCGCCGCAGGCAGCACCGGGAGATGCCGGCAGGCCGGTGGTGATCGGGGTAGCGGCCTTCAGTGCTTCCGGATTGAAGGTCGGATGCAGCAGTGCGTCGAGCTGCTTCGGCTCTACCTTCATAACAGCCTGCTCCTTGGTGCAGACGCCCTCGTCTACGAGGTCAACTGCAACCTTGAGCGCTGCCTGAGCGGTACGCTTGCCGTTACGGGTCTGGAGCATATAGAGCTTGCCGTTCTCGATGGTGAACTCCATATCCTGCATATCGCCGTAGTGCTTCTCGAGGCGGCTGGAAATGTCAACGAACTGGTTGTAAACCTCCGGCATGGTGTTGGCCAGTGCGGAAATCGGCTGCGGGGTGCGGATGCCTGCTACGACGTCCTCGCCCTGTGCGTTCATCAGGAACTCGCCGTACAGCTTCTTCTCGCCGGTTGCCGGGTTACGGGTAAATGCAACGCCGGTGCCCGAAGTCTCGCCCATGTTGCCGAATACCATCGACTGAACGTTGACTGCGGTGCCCCAGGAGTGCGGAATGTCATTCATGCGGCGGTAGGTGTTAGCACGCGGGTTGTCCCAGGAGCGGAATACTGCGCGGACAGCTTCCATCAGCTGCTTCTTGGGGTCCTGCGGGAAGTCCTCGCCGAGGGACTTCTTATAGTGGTCCTTGAACAGGACGATCAGCTCGGACATATCGTCTGCGTCCAGCTCGTTGTCCATCTTGACGCCCTTCTTGTCCTTTACCTGGTCGATGAACTGCTCGAAGGTGGACTTCGGCAGCTCCATTACGACGTCGGAGAACATCTGGATGAAGCGGCGGTAGGAATCGCGTGCGAAACGCGGATTGTTCGTCAGCTTAGCAACGGCTTCGCAGATCTCGTCGTTCATGCCGAGGTTCAGGATGGTGTCCATCATGCCGGGCATGGAAGCGCGCGCACCGGAACGGACCGATACGAGCAGCGGCTTCTCAGCATCGCCGAGGGTCTTGCCGGTGACCTTTTCGAGCTTATCGAGATATTCGAGGATCTGTTCCTGGATATCCGGGTAGATGGTCTTGCCATCTTCGTAGTACCGGGTGCAGGCTTCGGTCGTGATGGTAAAGCCCTGCGGAACGGGCATGCCGAGACCGGTCATTTCTGCCAGGTTCGCGCCCTTGCCGCCGAGCAGCTCACGCATTTTGCCATTGCCTTCCGGGAACATGTAAACATATTTCTTCATTGTGGATCTTTCCTCCATTCGGTTGATGCGCTCTTTTTACTCACACTTCAATCACACAACCGTATTATAGCACGCCTTTCCGCAAATCCGCTATTGTGGTATTACACCGAATTGCCAAATCGTTCTTGTGCATTATGCACAACCACCCTGTTTTTATTCGTTTTTTCCCTGATTTCATTTTTTCATTTTGCATTATTTCTTTTTCTTTCTTTTACTTTTTCTTCTCATAAAACGGCATTTTCCCTGCTATTCAGATGTTTTTGTGCAAATACTCACAGAGATTTTTTGCATTCATTTTTGCGGCTCAGCTGCACAAATTCTTGCAATCCTTTGCGGATTTTCTCGTCTATTCTGCAAAATTTTTTCATGAAATCTGCTTGAAATTTCAAAATCAGGTCATCTGGTGCTATCGCAATCATAAAATAATATTCAATCTACAATGTCAGTTGTCCGCTGTTTTCTTCCATTTCGAACTATTTTCCCTGATTTCCTCTCATTCTCTATTCATAGCTATCAATCCTGCACAACGCAAACGTTTGCAATTTTATATATACACGGACAGAAAAAAGCCGCCTCGCAGGAGGCGGCTGGAGACTGTCGGAAAACGCCGGTTCTGCCGGCAGTCAGTCCTTTCCGGTTTTATCCGAGCACGCCGAGGTGCTCGAGCAGGATCTTAATGCCCATAAGGATGAGCACAGCGCCGCCGAACAGCTCCGCGCGGGATTTGTACTTGAGGCCGAACACATGGCCGATCTTGATGCCGATGCAGGACAGCACGAAGGTCGTCGCACCGATAAAGCAGACCGCCGGAAGGATGCTGACCTGAAGAAAGGCGAAGGTGACGCCGACGGCGAGCGCATCGATGCTGGTCGCGACAGCCAGCGGCAGCATCGTGCCGAACGAGAACGAGTCACTGAGGTTCTCCTCATCGTGCTCGCGCGACTCGCGGATCATGTTCGCGCCGATGAGGCCGAGCAGAACGAACGCGATCCAGTGGTCGATGCTTGTGATAAACGACTGAAAGCGCACGCCGAGCGCGAAGCCGATGAGCGGCATGAGCATCTGAAAACCGCCGAAATAAACGCCGACCGTGAGCGCGTGCTTCGGCTTCAGCTCCCGCACACTCAGCCCCTTGCAGATCGAAACGGCGAAGGCATCCATTGAAAGCCCCACTGCAATGACAAACAACTCCAGTAATCCCATTTTTCTTGTCCTCCTTGTCGTATGAGCGGCAGCGGAGCATAAAAAAAGAGACCCATCTGCCGAAAAAAACAGATAAGTCTCGTCATTTCATGCAAAACCAGAGAAGCATCCTTCTCAGTATGTTGGCTCTGCCGCGTGCATCGGAACAAATGCACGCCGACTACTCCCTTATTGCATCTGATTATAGCATATTCGGGGAGAAGTGTCAATATGCAGGGCGAAAACGTTTGCGGAAGCGTTTTCTGCGGTAAGATGTTGCTAACTCAGTCGATATTCTGCGCGCAGATGATCGAGATGCTGGTGGCGAGCTGATCCCTGCCGGGCTGTGTGCCGAGCTGAAGCAGATCGCACAGCAGTATGAGCGGCTGGCTGCCCTGACGGAACATGTCCTGCGTGATAGTGAGGTCGAGCGTGCCCTCGCGCAGCATCTGGGCGCGGCCGGGAGACATATCGTGCGCGATCACGCGGACACGGCCGGTGCAGCCCGCGGCGCGAACCGCGTCTATGCAGGCCGTGACCGAACGGTTTGCCATATAGATGGCGTCGGGCGGCGTGGCGCTCTTGAGGGCGGCGGCCACTCTATTATAGGTAACGCGGTAATCGTTGTAGGTTTCACCGATGTCGATCTGGGACGAGGAGAAGCCTTTTTCGCGCATATGCGAGCAGAAGCCGTCCAGACGAGTACGGTGGCCGTGGTATTCGAGGTTGCCGGCGAGGGCAAGCACGTGCGCATCCGGCGCGATGCACTTGGTCAGCAGCTCGGCGGCGATGCGGCCGCTCTTCGCGTAATCCTGACCGACAAAGCACAGGCGGCGGCTGTTCGGCAGGTCGGAGTTGAACGTGATGCAGGGAATGCCGTTGTCGGCAAGCTCCCCCACCTTCGCTTCTATGGTAATGTCGTTGAGGGCGCAGAGCGCGATGCCCTGTGCGCCCCAGTCGACCAGCTCGTCGAGCAGGGTGATGGCCTCGCCGGGAATATCGGTTTCACAGGTGCACACACGGATTTCCGCGTGGCGGCCGGACAGCTTGACGCGGGCGCTTTCGATGCCGCGCGTGACCTCCTCGCGGAACGGGCCTGCCCAGTTGGGCAGAAGCACGCCCAGCTTCACGGGCGAGTAATTCTGCGGCCGGTCTGCGGTTTGACGGTGCGCCTCGCGCGGAGAAAGGTATCCGGTTTCGCGGATAGCGTCGAGCACACGCTCGCGCACATCCGCGCGTACATAAGAACGATTATTCAGCACGCGGTCAACCGTGCCGCGCGAAACACCGGCGCGTTCCGCAACTGTCTGTATGGTGGGTCGTTTATTCATATTGATCAGCATCCTTCAAGATGAGAGGTTTTCTGTAATCATTATAGCATAAATGTGTGCGTTGTAAAGAAAAGTATCATGCACACAGAAAATATGTGCAATCGCACACACAGAAATTATTACTTTCACACGTCTGTTTTCTGAATGAATGTACGAATAACCGTTGTAAATCCAACTAAAAATCAAAAACACGGAAAAACACAGATGCACAGGTTTGTTGTGTGTCAACAAATACAGGTCCATGAGTTTGGCACATCAGACAAAATCCGAGATTACATTCATAATTTATTCAATTATTATGATATATTGCCGTATAAAGCAATATAAATCAGCAAAAAGGTTCAAAACGCCAATCTATGCCTTTCTGAAAATGATGTTGACAGCCGGCAAGGGTCGCGCTATAATAAGCACATAAAGAGCACGGAAGCACAGAAAAAGCACAGAGAGAACCGTGCATCACAAAAGAGTGCAAAGAGAAAAGGAGAGTTCACTATGATGAAGAAAAGACTTATGGCGGCTCTGATGGCAGCAACGATGGCAATGAGCCTCGCAGCATGCGGCGGCGGAGACACCGCTCCCGCAGGCGGTTCGGACAACGCTTCGAACGAGCCCTACAAGATTCGCATGACGCTCAAGACCAACGCCGCCGAGTTCTGGAACATCATTCAGGCCGGTGCGGAAGCCTACGAGAAGGAACACCCGGAAGAGGTCAAGCTCTCCATCTACGGTCCTCCGGGAGAGACCTACTACGAGGAGCAGCTCAACTCCATCCAGACCGACCTCGTTGCCGACTATGACGGCTACCTGATCGCTCCGCTTCAGTCCGAAGCAGTTGCAACCGCTATCGCAAGCACCGACAAGCCGGTCGTTGCATACGACACCAACATTGACTCCGACAAGTGCCTCGCTTTCGTCGGCACCGGCAACAAGGAAGCCGCTAAGGAAGGCGCAAAGGCCGCAGTCGAGGCCGCCAAGGCAAACGGCTGGGACGAGATCAAGTGCATCGAGATCGCAGGCGTTCAGGGCGACTCCACCAACACCGCCCGCATGGACGGCTACCGCGAAGGCATCACTGAGGCCGGCGGCGAGTTCCTCTACAACGAGACCCAGTACGCAAACGCAACGGCCGACCTCGCAGTAACCGCGATGGAAGGCATCATGAGCAAGTATCCGGACGGCGTGGCGATCATCTGCTCGAACAATGATGATATGGCGCTGGCAGCAGCCCGCACCGCAAAGAGCAACCCGAACTACGCAAAGACCATCTTCCTCGGCTTCGACGGCCAGAAGTCCGCTTGCGAAGCAGTCGCAGCAGGCGAGCTGACCATGACCGCAGCACAGAACAACTTCGACATCGGCTACAAGGCTGTTGAGACCATGGTCAAGATCCTCAAGGGCGAGCAGTACGACAAGGTCGTAGACACCGGCACCGAAATCATCACCAAGGACAACGCAGAAGAGCGTCTGACCAAGTTCAGCGAGTGGATGAAGTAAGCTCGTAAATTTTCCCCAACCTGTTGAAAACGCGGAGCCGGTCTCCGCGTTTCCGGGGAAAGCACCCGCTTTCCCTATATTATATTTGATTTATTCTGCAAGAACCGCGCTCCAACGCTCTGACAGAATAATAAAAACCTCTCAAAAAACCATCACACCCAATGCTAAGGAGGCATCTTCCCATGAAAGTAGGTATCATCGGTGCAGGCCGCATCGGCAAGGTACACGCAAAGAACATTTCGATGTTCGTGCCGGAGATGGAAATCAAGACCATCGCCGACCCGTTCATGAATGAGCAGACTGAGGCTTTCGCCAAGTCCTGCGGCATTCCGAACACCACCAAGGACGCAAATGACATCCTGAACGATCCCGAGATCGAAGCAGTGCTCATCTGCTCCTCTACCGACGCCCATTCCAAGTACATCATCGAGGCTGCTCACGCAGGCAAGCATATCTTCTGCGAAAAGCCGATCGATTATGCTCTGGAGAAGGTTCACGCTGCTATCAACGCAGCAAAGGAAGCAGGCGTCAAGCTCCAGATCGGCTTCTGCCGCCGCTTCGACCACAACCACCGCGCCGTTTACGACATGGTTCGCGGCGGCAAGGTCGGCAAGGTCAACATCATCAAGATTTCTTCCCGCGACCCGGAGCCGCCCCCGGTATCCTACGTTAAGGTTTCCGGCGGTATCTTCTACGATATGATGATCCATGACTTCGACATGGCGCGCTTCCTGGCGGGCAGCGAAGTTACCGAGGTAAATGCAGTTGGTTCCGTTCTGGTCGATCCGGGCATCGGTGAGGCCGGCGACGTTGACACTGCGCTCGTTACCCTCAAGTTCGCAAACGGCGCGATCGGCGTAATTGACAACAGCCGCAAGGCAGTTTACGGTTACGACCAGCGTGTTGAGGTATTCGGCTCCGAAGGCTGTGCCGAGGACCAGAATGACACCCCGAACACCGCTGTTCTGTCCACCGCAGACGGCGCAGTTCACGGCGTAGCCTACAAGGTCATGTGGGACCGCTACACCGGCGCATTCGTTGCCGAGATGCAGGCATTCGCAGATGCCGTTATCAACGACAAGGAGACTCCGGTTACCGGCGAGGACGGTCTGTATCCGGTGCTGATGGCAGCAGCTGCTACCAAGTCGCTGCATGAGGGCCGCCCGGTCAAGATCTCCGAAATTGAGTGACAAAATCTGTGCATCCTGCCGTATTGCCAGCGCACTGCGGCAGGGTGTAAGCTGATAAAGGAATCCCAAGCATTTCTATTTTCCGTCTGGAGGTAAATTATTATGGCACTGAGAAAATGCGCTTGCATTGATACCCTTTACACCGAGCTGGACTGGCTCGACCGCTTTCAGGCGGCAAAAAACGATGGCTTTGAGGCCGTAGAGTTCTGGGACTGGCGCATCCGCGATCTGGATGCGACCCGTGAGGCTGCCGAGAAGGCAGGCATCGCGATCTCCGGCTTCAACGGCGATGCAGACTACTCGCTCGTCGACCCGACCCACAAGCAGAAGTATCTGGACTACCTCAAGCAATCCATCGCAGCCGCGAAAAAGGTCGGCGCCGCCAGCGTCACCATCCATTCCAACGCACTGGGCGACGGCGGCATCGTTGTCGACCACTACGATAACCTGTCCCACACGGTCAAGCTGTGCTCGATGTATGACACCCTGCTCGCCTGCGCAGAGCTTGCAGAGAAGGAGGAGATCAACCTCAATCTCGAGGCGCTGAACATCACCACCGACCATGTCGGCAACTTCCTCGCGACCACCCAGATGGGCGCCGAGATCGTTCGCCTGATCGGCTGCCCGCGCCTCAAGCTGCTGTATGATGTATATCATATGCAGATCAACGAGGGCTGCATCTGCGACACGATCTCAAATTACGGCGATACCTTCGGCCATATCCATGTGGCTGACGCACCGGGCCGCCACGAGCCGGGCACGGGCGAGATCAACTACACGAAGGTGCTCGCACATCTGGAGAAATGCGGCTATACCGGCCGCGTCGGCTACGAGCTGTTCCCGGAGACCGACACCGCGACTGCCGTCAAGGCGATCATGGAGCATTCGCCGAAGGCGTAAGCTAAGGCTTCCCTCTTCGCTGACGCTCTCCCCTTAACACAAAACCGAGGCACATGCCCGCTGTCAGCCTGAGCCGCTGATAGTGTGCGTGTACCTCGGTTTTTTCGTCGTTCTGTGCAGCTGCATGCTGACGCTGCGCGGAGATGACGCTCTCTTTATTTCTTATCGATCTTCGGCGTGCGGCCGTAGATTTCGCGCACCTGATCCAGACTGTTCTCAATGCTCCGGCGCACTGCCTCCATATCCTCTTCCGGGATATTCCGCTCAAGGAACATCAGCTCGACAGCATGCGTAAAGCGCACCATCGCATGAGCGGTCTCGAGGAACTTCGGGAAGTTGTGCGACTGCATCGCGTTGCGGAATTTGGTGATATCTCGGCGCACGAACTCGATCACCTCGTCCGCGCTCGCAAAATCACCGTGCGAGATCGGATACGGCGCGATGCGCTGGATATAATACTTGTCGTGCTTGGTGACGTCGAACACATAGGTCACGGTGAGGTCATCGGACAGCTTGAACTCGACCTTGTACATAATACCGTTGCGCGTTTCGACTATGCGCGTCGCGCCCAGCTGGCGCAGCGCGACATTGATCAGCTCGCCGGAAAATGTGGTTGTAAACATATTAGTCCCCTCCTGCTAAGATCAGTGAAAACGAACAAGAAGATAAACGGTAGAAATCGCGACCGACAGAACCATGGTCGGGAAGCCGACCTTGAGATAGTGGCCGAAGGTGATCGGATGACCGTGCTTGGCCGAAATGCCGGACAGAACGACGTTCGCGGACGCGCCGATCAGCGTGCCGTTGCCGCCGAGGCACGCGCCGAGCGACAGCGCCCACCAGAGCGAGGTGACATCCATGCCATCCGCCTGCATGGACAGGATCAGCGGGATCATGGTCGCAACGAACGGGATGTTGTCCAGAACGGACGAGAACACCGCAGAGCCCCAGAGGATGAGGATCATCAGCAGCGTGACGTTGCCGCCGGTCACGGAAACGAGCGCGTTGCCGAGCGCGCTGATCACGCCGCACTTGACCATGCCGCCGACGATGACGAACAGGCCGGTGAAGAACAGGATGGTCGACCATTCGACGCCCAGAACGATCTCCTCGATATCCTGACGGCCGATCAGCAGCATGATGGACGCTGCGGCGAGCGCGATGACGCAGGACTCAACGCCGAGCGAGGAGTGGCAGACAAATCCGAGAACGATGAGCGCGATCATGACAAGGCTCTTTCTCATCAGCATTCCGTCCTGCACAGCGCGCTTTTCGTCCAGCTCCATGACGGCTGCCATGCGCTCGGGCGCGACCACCATGCGCCGGCCGTATACCACATAGAACAGCGCACAGATGACGATCATGATAAGGATGACCGCCGGGCCGGTCGTGACAACGAAATCCGCGAAGCTCAGACCGGCCTTGGAGCCGATCATGATGTTCGGAGGGTCGCCGATCAGCGTCGCCGTGCCGCCGATGTTCGAGGCTAAAATCTGCGTGAGCAGGAACGGCACCGGGTCGATGCCGAGAATGCCGGCGATCGAGATCGCCATCGGTCCGACGAGCAGAACGGTCGTTACGTTGTCGAGAAACGCACTGAGCACCGCGGTCAGGATCATGAACAGCAACATGATCTTCCACGGACTGCCCTTCGCGATCTTCGCGGACTTGATCGCCATATACTCGAACAGACCGGAATTTCGCACGACCGCAACGAACAGCATCATGCCGACCAGTACGCCGATCGTGCCGAAGTCAATGTAGCTGACCGCCTCGTCGACGCTCAGAATGCGCAGACACAGCAGCAGCACAGCGCCGGAAACCGCCGCCGCCGTGCGATGCACCTTTTCCGTGACGAGCGCGATCATGACGACGAGAAACACCACGACAGAGATGATCTGCATGGAATTCATAAATAGTAGTCCCCTTTCCTTTGCGTGCCCGCTTTTCCTTTTTACGGCACGCATTCCGTTTTTTTCATTCGGTCTACTATTATACGCCCCTGTGCGCCGCGATTGCAACGGCAAAACACCAGAATTTCACTGTTTTTTCGTGGTTTCTTTGACGTTTTTGCGCATCAACGGTTAACGTTTTCTTAACACGTCCGCCCCACGCGGAGCATTGTGCGCGAAGCCGCTTATTTATATAAGAAGGAGCATACGCCGCCCCTTTCCGACTCCGCGCGGCAGCGCGCATAAAACAGTGCTTGCCATGCAAACGTATAAGCCCGTAGGTCTCTATCCTCAAAAATATTCAATGAGAGCAACCGAGGACATGCGCCTCGGTTTTTATCCCTCGAGAGGGAGAAAGTTTCCGAACGGGAACTTTCGGACGTCCGTGTTCGGCCAGATCCGAACACCCTTGTCGGAAAAGCGAAAACTTTTCGACAGAATAAAAAAATCCCGTTCCAAAAGGAACGGGGTTTTCTTCACATCTCAGAATTAGCCCTGAGAAATTGCGCCTACCGGGCATGCGCCAGCGCAGGTACCACAATCTACACAAGCGTCTGCGTTGATCTCGTACTTGCCGTCGCCCTCAGCGATAGCGCCAACCGGGCACTCGCCCGCGCAAGAGCCGCACATAATGCAGCCGCCACCGATAACATATGCCATTGGTATTGCACCTCCAAATGTATTTTACAAATATATTGTACCACATGTTCTGAAAAAAGCAACAAAAACAGGTGGTTAGTCTTTGGTAACTTTTATCATAGTGCATAGTTTGCGTGTATTTTCAAAAAATCATGAAATAAAGAGATTTCGTGAGAACAAATGAGAAAACACCATGTTTTCCTGTGATGGCTTTTTATTTTAGTCAGAAAAGGTCAGATTTTTCTCTTGCTTTTAGACGCTGAAAATTATACAATATAGTCAAAGGTCAGGGAAGGTCAGTAAGAGACCGAAACCGACAGAAGGAAGTGAGCCAAATGAAAATGTCCGATGTGATAGCAGATTTCATCGGTGAGATGCTGTCGAACGGCGGCGGCGTCGCAGAGTTACAGCGAAAAAGCCTCGCAGACCGATTTTCCTGCGTACCAAGTCAGATCAATTATGTGATCGAAACGCGGTTCACACCGGAAAACGGCTATCTGGTAGAAAGCCAGCGAGGCGGCGGCGGCTTCATCCGCATCATCCGCCTGCTCGACGACAGACAGCGCACACTGCTCGAGGCGGCGCGCGGCATCGGCGGCCGGCTGAGCCAGAATGATGCGGCGCGGCTGACACGCGCACTGGTTTCCGCCGATTTGCTTACCCAGCGTGAGGGACAGCTTCTCCTGTCCGCTTGCTCGGACGGCGCACTGGCGGAGGTCGAAAAGACCGACCGCGACCGCCTGCGAGCCGCGATCTATCGCTGCTCGATCATGGGTATCGCAACGATCTGAGAGGGACGCAGTCCCCCTTAGATCCCCCCTCTCGTTCGCACAGCGGACGAGGACACACCGCCACGGCTGAGCAGTGATATTCAAATCCGGCAGAGCCGGACTTGAATGAAACTTTATTATATAGTATACAATCTCTCAGAGAGGAGTTTTGACTTATGAAATGCGAAAAATGCGGCAAGAATGAAGCTACCATGTATTATAAGGAAACCGTAAACGGCGTAACCCGTGAAATGCACCTGTGCCCGGAGTGTGCACAGAAAGAGAACCTCGGCGGCGCGTTTGAAAGCGCGTTTCAGTCGATGAACCACTTCTGGAGCGATCCGTTCCATTCGTTCCTCGGCGGCGGCTTCGGCAGTCTGTGGAACGATATGCTGGGCGAAGCGGCTCCGACCGCTACCCTGCTCGGCACCGAACGCAAGTGCCCGACCTGCGGCATGACCGAGAGCGAGCTGCGGCGCACCGGCCGCGTCGGCTGCCCGGACTGCTACTCCACGTTCGCAGATATTCTGAATCCGTATGTCCAGAAGATCCACGGTGCGACGCGCCATATCGGCACCGCACCGGCGGCGCCCGAACAGCCCAAGGCCGATCCGGTCGCTGACCTCAAGGCTCAGCTGAAGGCGGCTGTCGAAAGCGAAGATTACGAGCGCGCAGCAAGCCTGCGCGATGAGATCCGCAGAATGGAGGGCGAACAGAAATGAGTATATTTGAGATTCACGGCGGCTTCACCGGTCTGGCAGCATCCAGCCGTGTACGCCTTGCACGAAATATCAAAGGTTATCCGTTCCGTCTGACCGAACAGCAGCACAGCGAGATCGCTGATAAGGTTTTCGCCGCGCTGAAGGAAAATCCGACCATCGGTCCGGAATTTGAAAAGAAGCAGATCATCCCCCGCTCGACCGAAGCGTCCCGTCTGGTCGAGGAACACCTCATCTCCCCTGAGCTGGCGCAGAACGGCGGCTGGCTCATCGTCTCTAAGGACGGCGGCGTGTCCATCATGGTCGGCGAAGAGGATCACCTGCGTCTGCAGGTCATCGGCACCGGCCTTTGCCCGAAGGAATGTCTGGACACGGCAAACCGCGTTGCGTCGCTCATCGAATCGGCGCTGCCGTTCGCGTATGACGAGCGCCTCGGCTATCTGACCGCCTGCCCGACCAATATCGGCACCGGTCTCCGCGCCTCTATCATGCTGCACCTGCCGATGCTGACCGCAACCGAGCAGATGGACCGCATCATCGGCTACGCGGGCAGCCGCGGCTGTGCCGTTCGCGGCACCTACGGTGAAGGCTCGCAGGCGGTCGGCGGATTCTATCAGGTGTCCAATCAGGTTACTCTCGGTGCGTCTGCCGCAGAGCTGACCGACAAGCTGGTAGAGACCGCGACCACTATCATCGACGCCGAGAAAAAGGCGCGTGAGCAGGTACGCAGCCAGAACGAACCGGCGCTGCGCGACCGCATCTATCGCGCGGCAGGCACGATGAAGAGCGCTTACCTCATCGACACGAGCGAAGCCGTACAGTGCATTTCCGATGTACTGATCGGCCTGCAAATGGGCTTCCTGTCCGGCATGGACGCGCAGAAGCTGTACTCGCTCGAGGAGCACATCCGCCCGGCCATGCTGACCGGCGCGCCGCAGGACCGCGACAGGAAGCGTGCGGAAATGCTGCGTGAAGCCACAAAGAGCATTCAGTTCAACTGATTTCTACTTTCACAGGGACGTTTTATCCCAAATCAAGATATCTTTCTACTCTGAAAGGAGTGTTAATTTATGTTCTATCAGAATCGTTTTACCGAGCGTGCCCGTCAGGCACTGACTCTTGCACAGGAAGCGGCCGCATCGTTCGGCCACAGCTACATCGGCTCGGAGCATCTGCTGCTCGGCCTGCTGCGTGAAGGCGGCGGCCCGGCAGCCAAGGCGCTGTCTGCCGCTGGCGTGACCGACGAGGCGCTCGTTAAGCAGATCGAAGAGCTGTCCGGCCGCGGCACGCCCGACGCTGCCGCCCCGCAGGGCATGACCCCGCGCACCAAGCGCATCATCGAGCTGTCCGTACAGTCCGCGAACGAAATGGGCACCGGCTATGTCGGCACCGAGCACCTGCTGCTCGGCATCCTGCGCGAAGGCCAGAACGTCGCGCTGACCGCACTGGCAAATCTGAAAATCACCCCGGAGATCCTTGTTCGCAAGCTGAACGAGGCGCTCGGCGGCGCACAGGACGGCGTTTCCGCCGAGACCGGCGCCTCCGCAGGCGGCGCTGACAGCAAGGATGCACTCGCCCAGTTCGGCCGCGACCTGACCGCCGCCGCCAAGGAGGGCAAGCTCGATCCGGTCATCGGCCGCTCGAAGGAAATCCAGCGCGTCATCCAGATTTTGTCCCGCCGCACCAAAAACAACCCGGCGCTGATCGGTGATCCGGGCGTCGGCAAGACTGCCGTCGTCGAGGGTCTGGCTCAGAAAATTGTTTCCGGCGATGTACCGGAGACGCTGAAGGGCAAGCGCATCATCTCGCTCGATCTGACCGGCATGATCGCGGGCACCAAGTACCGCGGCGAGTTCGAGGAGCGCATCAAGAAGGTCATCGAAGAGCTGACCGCCAAGAAGGACACCATCCTGTTCATCGATGAGATGCACATGCTGATGGGCGCCGGTGCGGCTGAGGGTGCAGCGGACGCTGCGAATATCCTGAAGCCGGCACTGAGCCGCGGCGAAGTACAGGTCATCGGTGCAACCACGCTTGACGAGTACCGCAAGAATATTGAGAAGGATGCCGCTCTGGAGCGTCGTTTCCAGCCTGTTCAGATCAACGAGCCGTCCGCCGAGGATGCCGTTGAGATTTTGAAGGGTCTGCGCGACAAGTATGAAGCACACCACCGCATCAAGATTCCGGATGAGGCCATCGAAGCCGCTGTCAAGTTGTCCGTCCGCTACGTCACCGGCCGTTACCTGCCGGATAAGGCAATCGATGTTATTGATGAAGCCTGCTCGCGCGTCCGCCTGTCCACGCTGACCGCTCCCCCGGACCTCAAGCAGATGGAGGACGAAATCGCCGCCGTCGCTGCGAAGAAGGAGGAAGCCGTCAAGGGTCAGGACTACGAGAACGCCGCCAAACTGCGCGACGAGGAGAAATCCAAGCGCGAGGCTCTGGAGGCACGCAAGAAGGAGTGGGCTGACCAGCAGACCAAGTCCCACGGTGCTGTCACCGAGGACGATATTGCAGCCGTAATCTCCGGCTGGACCGGCGTTCCGGTCGCTCAGCTGACCGAGGACGAGGGTCAGCGCCTGCTGCACCTCGAGGATACGCTGCACAAGCGCGTCATCGGCCAGAGCGAAGCTGTCACCGCGGTTTCCAAGGCCATCCGCCGCAGCCGTGTCGGCCTGCGCGACCCGAAGCGCCCGATCGGTTCGTTCCTCTTCCTCGGCCCGACCGGTGTCGGCAAGACCGAGCTGAGCAAGGCGCTGGCAGAAGCGATGTTCGGCGATGAGAACGCGCTGATCCGTATCGATATGTCCGAATACATGGAGAAGCACGCCGTTTCCCGTATGATCGGTTCGCCTCCGGGATATGTCGGCTACGATGAGGGCGGCCAGCTCTCCGAAAAGGTTCGCCGCCATCCGTACTCGGTCGTCCTGTTCGATGAGATCGAAAAGGCGCACCCGGATGTGTTCAACATCCTGCTGCAAATCCTTGAAGATGGTATCCTGACCGACGGTCAGGGCCGCCATGTGGACTTCAAGAACACCATCATCATCATGACCTCCAACATCGGCGCACAGAAGATCACCGGTTCCGGCCGCAAGTCGCTCGGCTTCGCAGACGGCAAGCCGGAGGACGCTGCTGAGCGCACCTTTGAGCAGATCAAGGAGGATGTCATGGGCGAGCTGAAGAACGCAGTTCGTCCGGAGTTCCTCAACCGTATTGATGACATCATCGTGTTCAACCGTCTGAACGAGGACGAGATCGCCCAGATTGCGGACGGTATGCTGCGCAAGGTCGCAGAGCGCATGAAGGACATGGAGATCAGCATGACCTGGACCGAGGCCGCCAAGAAGCACCTTGCCAAGGCTGGCTTTGACCCGGTTTACGGCGCCCGTCCGCTGCGCCGCGCCGTCACGAATGAGGTCGAGGACCTTGTCGCTGAGGAGTCCCTCGAGGGCAAAATCGCAAAGGGCAGCGAGGTCGTACTCGATGCCGAGAACGACAAGCTCGTGCTCAAGACCAAGGGCGCTGAGACCAAGGCTGAATAAGCCTTGAGACAGCAGTTCTCCATCTTAACGAAAAAACCAGGGCGTATGTCCCTGGTTTTTTTCATTTGAGCAGCAAACGCCCTTCATGCGCGCTGCCGCGCGTCAGCAAAAAAAGACCTCCCACCGGGAGGTCTTTTCAGCTTTCAGTTCAGCAGATTAAGCCTTGCCGTTGCAGCCCAGAACGTTGATCAGCTTGTGGGTGACCATGTCCTTGACAGCCTGACGAGCCGGCTTCAGGTACTGACGCGGATCGAAGTGATCCGGATGCTCGTCGAAGTGCTCGCGGATAGAAGCAGTGATAGCCAGACGAATATCGGAGTCGATATTGATCTTGCAGACGGACAGCTGTGCAGCATGACGGAGCTCTTCCTCCGGAATGCCGATTGCATCCGGCATCTTGCCGCCGTGAGCGTTGATCTTGTCAACGAACTCGCGCGGAACAGAAGAGGAACCGTGCAGAACGATCGGGAAGCCCGGCAGACGCTTGGAAACTTCCTCGAGTACGTCGAAACGCAGCGGAGGCGGAACCAGAATGCCCTGCTCGTTGCGGGTGCACTGCTCCGGGGTGAACTTGTAAGCGCCGTGAGAGGTGCCGATTGCGATAGCCAGAGAGTCACAGCCGGTGCGGGTTACGAACTCCTCAACCTCTTCCGGATGGGTGTAGGAGGAATCCTCAGCAGAAACCTTTACGTCATCCTCAACGCCGGCCAGAGTGCCGAGCTCAGCCTCAACGACAACGCCGTGAGCGTGAGCGTACTCTACGACCTTCTTGGTCTCCTCAACGTTCTCGTCGAACGGACGAGAGGAGCAGTCGATCATGACGGAAGTGAAGCCGCCGTCGATGCAGGACTTGCAGGTCTCGAAGTCCGGGCCGTGGTCCAGATGCAGGGCGATCGGAATATCCGGGCACTCCTTAACAGCTGCCTCTACCATCTTTACGAGGTAGGTGTGGTTAGCGTAAGCGCGTGCGCCCTTGGATACCTGAAGAACGACAGGAGCGTGCTGCTCCTGGCAAGCCTCGGTGATACCCTGAACGATCTCCATGTTGTTCACGTTGAAAGCGCCGACAGCGTAGCCGCCGTCATAAGCCTTCTTGAACATCTCAGTAGTAGTAACTAAAGGCATGGGAAAACTTCCTTTCTGATAAAAGCTGAATCTTAAAAATTCTGCTTTTATTTTATCAGTTACCCCCGGTAAAATCAAGTGTATATCAAAAAAATCCTGTCTTTTTTTCCGCAGCTCTACATAAAATCGTGAAAACTTCCGAAAACTTCGGATAACGATTGATTTTTTTCACGTTATATGGTACTCTTTATACGTAAGAAAATGCAGCGAGATATCTCTGTGTTTTAATTTGTTAGGAGGTTTATCATTATGAGCGAACTGAAAGGCGCTTGCGTCATCGGTCAGTCGGGCGGCCCGACTTCCGTAATCAACTCTTCTGTTCTGGGTGCGCTGGAGGCGGCGCTGGACAACCCGTCCATCACCCGCGTATTCGGCATGGCACACGGCATCAAGGGTCTGCTGAACGACGATCTGTATGATATCGACAAGGAAGACCGCGAGGAGCTGGCTCTCCTGCGCTACACCCCGTCCTCTGCTCTGGGCTCCTGCCGCTACAAGCTGGCTGATCCGGACGTAGACGATACCGATTACAAGCGCATTCTTGAGATCTTCAAGAAGTACGACATCCGCTACTTCTTCTACAACGGCGGCAACGACTCCATGGATACCTGCAACAAGGTTTCCAAGTATATGATGAAGTCCGGCTACGAGTGCCGCGTCATGGGCATTCCGAAGACCATCGACAACGACCTGTTCGGCACCGACCACTGCCCGGGCTTCGCTTCCGCAGCCAAGTACATCGCTACTTCCTGCATGGAGATCTACCAGGACGCTCGCGTATACGACACCGGCATGGTCTGCGTCGTAGAGATCATGGGCCGTCACGCAGGCTGGCTGGCCGGCGCTGCAGGTCTTGCTACCGCTATGGGCGCAGGTCCGGATCTGGTTTACCTGCCGGAGACCGACTTCGACATGAAGAAGTTCCTGGCTGACGTAAAGCGCATCTACGACGAGAAGGGCAACTGCCTCGTTGCTGTTTCCGAGGGCATCCACTACGCTGACGGCTCCTTCGTATCCGAGGCTAAGACCTCTGCTACCGACGGCTTCGGCCATGCACAGCTCGGCGGTCTGGCTTCCATGCTGGCAGACACCGTAAAGAACGAGCTGGGCTGCAAGGTTCGCGGCATCGAGCTCAGCCTGCTCCAGCGCTGCGCTGCACACTGCGCTTCCAAGACCGACGTAGACGAGTCCTATATGTCCGGCAAGGCTGCTGTTGAGAACGCAGTTGCAGGCAAGACCGACTACATGCCGGGCTTCAAGTGCACCCGCGACGAGAACGGCTACAAGTGCGAGATCGAGCTGCTCCCGCTTTCTGAAGTTGCGAACACCGAGAAGAAGGTTCCGCGCGACTGGATCAACGAGGAAGGCAACGGCGTTACTCAGGCATTTGTTGACTACGCTCTGCCGCTCATCGAGGGCGAGAACGTTGGCCCGAAGCAGTCCGGCCTGCCGCGCTTTGCCAAGCTGAAGAAGATCAAGGCTGAGGCTTAATCTTACAATCGCATAGCTCACACCATGCGGTGTGTGGTGGAACGGGTAGAGCCGCATGGCTCTGCCCGTTTGCCTTTTTTCAGGGGAGAATGTAGAAATGGAAAAGAAAAAAGATGTAAAACGTGCATTTACGATCGCAGCGCTCGCGGCATGGCTCATTGTGAGCCTGATCGGTACTTATTTTTATATTGACTTCGGCGGCGCGCTCGGCGACAGCCGTATTTTCCTGTGGCTTTATGCACCGGTCATCCTGTTCGCGTCGCGCTTTGCGGCGAAACGCGAGGAGGCGGAATGGAACCGTCTGAGTCAGCTGATCGTCACCTTCGGCTGCGGCGGCCTCATCTATCTCATGCTCGCGCTGGGCTTTAATCCGCTCTGCGAGGTCTGGTTCTGGGTCATCGTTATCATGCTTGTATTTGGTTATGTTGTGAAAACCCTCGGTCTTGAGTCCATGCTCCATCCGCCGAAGGGCTGCAGCTCCGCTTACGTCGTGATCCTGCTGTACTGCTCGTACCTGATCTCGATCGTCGGCCTTTCGGTCGTGATGCACCCGCTGAGCGTCAGCCAGATCCGCGTTGTCGGCGAGGCGGAAGGCTATCAGTATATCGGATGGACGGACGGCAACCGTGATATATGTCCGCTCGGCACCTATCTCTTTGCCGACCAGAACGGCAATATGTACTATTATTATGATGCGGTTACCGGCAAGATCGCCGATCATCAGACCATCGGTCAGCTGCTCGACCAGTTTTATGAGCCAATGAAGTGAGAAAGGAAAGCGTTCCATGTTTGACATCGGCAAGGACCAGAGCTTTGCTTCGCGCGGCATCCCGCTCGGCATTCTCGAGGTAAATTATCCGGCGGAGGGTTGCGGCAGAGCCGCGCTCCATGCGCTCGTCGAGCGCGAGCTCGCGGCGCTCCGCGAGAGATACGCGGATTACGACCGCAAGGCCGTGTTCGGTGAAAACCCCTATTTCCGCTTTTTCCGCAAGTTCAAAAAGACCTATCCGGTCATGCAGCAGTTCGAGACCGTGATGTTCAAGGGCCGTCCCTTCCCGGAAGAGGACCCGGTGACGGCGGCGCCGTTCCTGCTCGAGCTTACGACGTTCGTCCTGTCCGGCACACACGACATCGACCGCATCGACGGCCCGCTGACCATCTTCACGCCGGACGCGAAGCTGCCGTTTGACGGCATGCGGGGCGACAGCACGCATACCTATCCGAACGATATCTGCGGCCGCGACGAGACGGGCATCATCTTCAGCATGATCGCAGGCGCGGACAGCCGCACCTGTGTCCATCCGGACAGCCGTCATGTGTTCTACCCGGTCTTCGGCACGCCCGATACCGCCCCGGCGGTCATCGAGAATGCGCTCGAAACGCTCGCCGGCTTCGTTCGCACCATCTGCCCCGGCGCAAAAATAGAAAGCGCCATGCTCTAATTTCAGGACAGCAAAAGACCACAGTCATGCACTGACTGTGGTCTTTCTATTGTCGATAAAATTTATTTTCATGCAAAACAGCTGTCGCGCGGCAGCGTGCATTCAGTTTCCCGACAGCTTACTTTCCGCAGCGTGCGAGGAGCTTTTCCCACTTCTCGTCTACATACTGCTGTGCAGCCTCGATGGTCCACTCGTTGCCCGGCTTGAAGCAGTGCTTGAAGCGGCCCTGGAGCTTCATGAACTCCTCGACCGGCAGCTTTTTCTTCGGCATGTAGTTCAGATGCCATTCGCCGTCGATGATCTCGTACAGCGGCCAGACGCAGGTCTCGACTGCCATTTTGCAGATCTCGGGGAGCATCTCGGTCGGATACTGCCAGCCGCGCGGACACGGAGACATGACGTTGACGAACGCCGGACCTTCGGTATAGATCGCGCGGTGCGCTTTTTCGTGAAAGTCCTTGAAGTTGCCGAGGAAGGTGGTCTGGGCAACATACGGGATGTTGTGCGCCGCCATGATCTCGGTCAGGTCCTTCTTGTTCTGCTTCTTGCCGACCGAACAGGAGCCGGACGGCGTGGTGGTCGCGTTCGCAAAGCGCGGCGTCGAGGACGAGCGCTGAATGCCGGTGTTCATGTACGCCTCGTTGTCGTAGCAGAAGTACACCATGTCGTGACCGCGCTCCATCGCGCCGGAGAGCGACTGGAATCCGATGTCGTAGGTGCCGCCGTCGCCGCCGATGGCGAGGAACTTGTAGGTATCGTCGATCTTGCCGCGGCGCTTCATGACGTTGTACGCCGCCTCAACGCCGCCGCAGGTCGCCGCTGCGTTCTCGAAAGCGGAGTGGATGTAGGAGTCCTCCCATGCGGTGAACGGATACAGGAAGGAGGAAACCTCGAGGCAGGAGGTTGCGTTGCAGACGACCGCTTTGTCGCCCTCGTCGAGCGCGCGCATCATGCCGCGGCAGACCAGACCCGCGCCGCAGCCGGCGCACAGACGGTGGCCGCCGACGAAACGCTCCGGCTTGGAAAGTTCAACCTTGTGATTATATGCCATTTCAGAACACCTCCGGTGCGCTGCTGCGCTGACCCATGTGGATATACTTCGGACCCTGACCGCCGTTGTTGACAAGCAGGAACAGATGGTCAAAGACCTTTGCGATGTCGCCGGTCGCAACGTCGCGGCCGCCCAGACCGTAGACGATATTGACCATGATCGGGCGGTTTTCGAGCGCGTAGCACGCCGCGCAGGTCTCGGCGTAGATCGGGCCGCCGCACGCGGAGAAGCCCTCGCTCTTGTCCATGACGGCGACAGCCTTGACATGGCTGAGCGCCGCGGCGAGCTCCTCGCCCGGGAACGGACGGAACACGCGCAGCTTGATGAGACCGACCTTGCGGCCAGCGGCGCGGAGCTGGTCGATGCACGCCTTGGCGGTGCCTGCGGTCGAGCCGATGAGCACGATAGCGACCTCCGCGTCCTCCATGCGGTACTCCTCGAAGAAGCCGTACTTGCGTCCGAAGGTCTTTTCGAAGTCGGCTGCAACGTCCAGAATGGCCTTCTTGGCGTTCTTCATCGCCTCAGCCTGCTGCACCTTGTGCTCCATGTAGTACGGAGAAACGTCGTACGGGCCGACAGCGAGCGGCGTGTCGCGGCCGATGAGGGCGTGCTCGGGGTTATATTCGCCAACGAATTTCTTGACCGCCTCGTCCTCCTCAAGCTCGATGTTCTCGACTGCGTGCGAGGTGATGAAGCCGTCCTGACATACCATGATCGGCAGGCGGACGTCCGGTGTCTCCGCGATGCGCATCGCCTGAAGGTAGTTGTCATACGCCTCCTGGTTGTTCTCGGCGTACAGCTGAATCCAACCGGCATCGCGCGCGCCCATGGAGTCGGAATGGTCGTTGTTGATGTTGATCGGGCCGGTCAGCGCGCGGTTGACGCACGCAAGCGTGATCGGCAGACGGGAGGACGACGCAACGTACAGCAGCTCGTACATGAACGCGAGGCCGCACGAGGAAGTAGCCGTTACCGCGCGGCAGCCTGCCGCCTCCGCACCGATGCAGGTGGACATAGAGGAATGCTCGGACTCGACCGTGACGTACTCGGTATCTACCTGACCGTTCGCGACATACTGCGCAAAATACTGCGGAATTTCGGTAGAGGGAGTGATCGGGAAAGCCGCAAATACGTCCGGGTTGATCTGACGCATTGCGTAGGCAACTGCTTCGTTGCCCGAAATACGCTCACGAATGCTCATCACTTTTCCTCCTTTACAAAGTCGATCGCGCCGAAGGGGCACACCTTCCAGCAGATGCCACAGCCCTTGCAGTGGTCGAAGTCAAATTCGCCGCGCCTGCCGTCCGTTACCGGAATGGAAGCGTCCGGGCAGAACGGTGCGCACAGCAGGCACTGCTTGCACTTCTGCGGGTCCCAGACCGGGATGTTCGCGCGCCATTCGCCCGTGATGGTCATGCGGGCGGTGCCGCCCTCGTAGATTTCGCCGCCCGGGGTAAGCTCCTGCCACGGCGTCTGTTCATTGATATCCTTTGCACACTTAGCCATTATCCGCGCACCTCCTTGAGCGACTGGGTCAGACATTCCATATTACCTGCGATGACCTGCGGCTTGGTCGCGAACTTATGCTTGAACGAGGTCTCCATGTCGGAAACAAAGCGCCACGGGTCGAGCACACCGCTGACCTTGACGATGGCGGCGAGCATCGGGGTGTTCGGGAAGTATTTGCCGAGGGTACGCTCGGAAATCGCACGGGCGTCGAGAGTGTATACCCTGCCCTCGTAGCCGCGCAGCAGCGGACGAACCTCATCCGGGGACTTATGGGTATTGATGACGATCGCGCCCTCCGGGTTCAGGCCATGCGTGACATCGACCGACTGGAGCAGCGTCTCGTCGACGACAACGACGTAATCCGGGTTGTAGATGTTGGAATGAATGGTGCATCTCTCGTCAGAAATGCGGTTGTAGGCGGTGATCGGTGCGCCCATGCGCTCCGGACCGTACTCCGGAAAACCCTGCACATATTTGCCCGACGCGAACGCCGCGTCCGCGAGCAGCAGGCAGGCAGTCTTTGCGCCCTGACCGCCGCGGCCGTGCCAGCGGATCTCGACCATGTTCTTCATGCTGTTTCCTCCTGTATCCTTCTTGTGCTTTTTGCCGGAAGGGCAAAAAAAACGAGCCTTCATCCCCGTAAAGGGACGAAAGCTCGATCATCAGCCATTCGTTTGACCACCCGTTACTGCGTACCGACATACGCGGCTTTTATAACGGCAAAGCTGCCGTCAGCACCTACTGTTTCCCGACGGGAAGGGTTCGGGCTGCAACTCCGGAGTGATATTCGGTCCCGTCCTACTTGCACCGGGCTTTCACCATACCCCGGCTCGCTTCGCGTTCGGACATCGGAACGTACTGTCTCCATCATCATCTTTCATGGATGAAATTGTGCGCAGAACGCGGTTTTCGGCATTTTTCGCCGTTCTGCGTCCTACTGTCACTTATTATAGGGAAATGTCTGTCCGCTGTCAATCGTCATTTCGCACAAAAACAGATGTTTTTGTGCGGCGGACACTATCAAACTCCGCCACGCCCCGTAATGAGCCACGGCGCAGGCTCGGCTGTAAAATTATGCTTGGCGTTCATTCTGGAAACCGTGATCTGAATGACCTCGGTCTCGCCGATGCCGAGCTTCGCGAACAGGTCGGGCAGCGCAGCGGCGCAGCGGAAGTCGAGCGTGTAGATCACGAACTCCATGTGCGGATTGAGGCGCAGCAGGCAGGCGATCTCCTGCTCCATGCTCGCGCTCGCGACGAGCATGGCGATCGAGGGAACCGGCAGGTCTTTCATGCTCTCATCGTCCACATGGTCGATGATTGTGATGTTGTTCAGGCCGAACTGCTCGATATTCTCCTCCATCGTGCGGCGGTCGTTTCCGTTGTACTCGACCGCGATGACCGTTCCCTCGCCCGCGATGAGCGCGGCCTCGACCGCGATGGACTCGCCCGAAATGATGCAGACCGTGTCGTCGGACGCCATGTGCATCTTGTTGAGGATGACCGCGCGGATCTCGCTGCCGACGTAGTGGATGGAGCCGCGTGAGAAGCTCGTGTTGTGCATGCCGATCTTATAGGTCGAGCGCGCATTCGGATTGAGCACGAGCATGGCCGCAGAGGCGTTGATGCCGCGGTCGATCATGTTCTTGAGCTTGCTGTGCTCGATCGGACCGGACGGCTCGGAGCCGGTGTTGTACCAGACGTCGCACTCGCCCAGACCGGCGCTCCACATGCGGTAAAAGATGTCTGCGTGACCTGCCTCGGTGAACACGAGAACCGCGTCGTTCGACTCGACCGTCGGGATCAGGTTTTTATTTTTGCGCGTAATATCGAGGATCTTCACCCTTTCGAGGTCGATCTGCGTATTATCCGAATAATATTGCAGCCAGGCAAGAATCTGCGAATTGCCGAACATGCGGTTTGTCATAGCGGTCACTCCTTTGTGTATCATGCACAATCCCGAACTTCTTTTTTTCAGCTTTTTATCATTATAGCACAGGAAAGAACCGCTTGTAAAGACAAGAAAAGAGGGCGCAGTTTCCTGTGCCCTCCGATAGCGAAAGTTTATACCGCGCCGTTCCGCGCGAAAGCGCGCATAGAATAGAATTTGCGAAGCAAATTCATAAAAACCGGGGGCGTGCACCTCGGTTTTTATACTCTGAGAGAGAAAAAAGTTTCTGCATAGGAACTTTTCTCCGTCCGTGTTCTGCGGCGTCCCGCGCTGTCAGAACACAGCTTGTCGGCGAAACCGTGGTTTCGCGACAGCTTAGCTCGTCTGCATGCCCGAAACGAACACGCCGAGGACGCCGATGCCCTCCCATGTGGTTTCGTACAGCTTGACCGACAGGAGATAGCCTGCCGACGAGGTGAACGAGCTTTCATTGAACTGATAGAATGTGTTTTCGCCGAGCGCCGCATAGTAGCGCAGCAGCTGACGATCGAGGTCGGGAAGCTCGCTCAGCGCGTAGTAGAAGCAGGTCGTGCCGCGGTCGCGCGAGGTCGCAAACAGCGACGCACCGCTGACCGCGCCGAAATCCGGCACCGGATACAGGTTATCATAGCATCTGCTGCTGTCCGGCTTGTGTGTACGCGAATACTCCGCCGGGGTAACTGCCGTGCTGCCCTGAAGCCTGTCGAGGACGGAGAGCGGCACCGAGAACGAGCTGCTGCCGCCGGTGCGGCTGCTGACCGTGACCGCGACAGCGCGGCCCTGCCCGTCGATGAGCGCGCCGCCCGAATTGCCGCTGACGACCGAGGCGGTCGTCTCGATCATCGGGACCAGATAGTCCCCGTTCGAATCGTCGAGCACCTTGCCCGCCGTCACCTTTTCCGCGCCGCCGCCCGGATAGCCGAGCGCGTACACGATGTCGCCCGTGGACGGGCTGTCCGCGGTCTCCAGATACGGCAGACCGACGCCGACGACGCGGATATGCGCGATGTCGGAGTCTGCATCGAGCGCGTAGATGCTGACCTCGCGCTTGCTGCCGTCCGCCATTTCCGCGACGAGACGCGCCACGCCGTTGACCAGATGGCCGCAGGTGACGGCGTCGCCGTTTGCGGAGAGCACCACGCCGCTGCCCATGCCGAGCAGGTTGCCGCGCGCGTCATAGCTCGTCAGTTTGAACACCGCCGAGCCGCATTTCTCGAGGATCTTGTCCGCCGAAAGCACATTTTCCGGCTGCTCGCCCGTGCTGATCTCGACCTTCTGCCGCAGGCTCGGCACCGCCATGCGCGTCAGGATGGCGGCCGCTTCGCTGCGGCGGATGGTATCGTCCGGCTTGAACCGGCCGCCGTTCGAGCCGGTCAGCACGCCGGCACGGTAGAGCAGATAGATCGCGTCCGCGTCCTCTGCCGAGGCGGGAACATCCGGGATCGCGCCGTCCGCGATGCTGTTGATCGGCTGGATTGCGCCGCGCGGGAGCGCCCCGGCCAGCACGGCCGCAAATTCACGGCGGCTCGCGTGCGCGTCATAATCTGCAAACGTCCGGGTCAGGATGCCGTTGCGCTGCGCGTAGTCGACATAGGGCTGATACCACGGTGATGCGGCGGAAAAGTCCGCCGTACCGCTGCTGTACAGGCTGTTGAGGCAGGCGGCGAGCTTGACCGCCTGCGCGATGGTCAGATCGTCGTCCGGGTGAAATTTTCCGTCGTTGTAGCCGTTGATGAGGTCATACTCATAGGATGCGCGGACGTTCTCATAAAACCAGTCGGACGAGGAAACATCGGAAAAACGGCCGTCCGTGTAGGTCGTTTTGGCGGTAAAGTTTTCGTAGCCCGCGAAGGCGGTCGGGAGCGCGCCGCACAGCAGCGCCGCCGACAAAAGCAGGCTGAGCAGTCTTTTTTTCACAGGAACATTGCCTCCATAGAAATGCTTTTCGCCTTTCGGCGCACAGGGGTTACGCCTCGTATGCTGCGACGATCTCGCCGATGTACATGGTGTGATAATCGCGGTCGCCGTACCATCTATCGACGTTCTCTGCGGTCATGTCGTCCGGGCCGATAAAGGTTTTGCACGCCTTGCGGCAGACGAGGACCAGCTTTGCCTCCTCGAAGGTCGGCTGACCCTCGACCATGACCGGCGTCAGGCCGCTCTCGTGCATCTTATCCATGTCGCGGCCGGACTTCGAGCCGAGAAGGTTGAGCGCGTCGCGGCAGCCGTCCTTCAGAACGGTCAGCGTGAAAAACTCGGAGTCGTCGACAAAGGTCTTTGTGTAGCGGGACTGGCGAATATAGCAGGTCGCGCTCGGCTTGCCCCACATCACGCCGACGCCGCCCCAGCTTGCAGTCATCGTGTTCCACTTTTCCGCCGTGCCGGCGGAAATCAGCATCCAGTCCTTGCCGATCAGCTCGAACGGATTGAAGGACTGCTCTGCGATATTGATCTTCTTCATGATAAAACCCTCCATAGATAAACTGTTGCGGTTTATTTGTCTGTTTTATTCGATCGGCATATTTCTTCTCAGCTTCATTTCCTGCCATTCCTCGCGCGAAATGAGGATCTGGCGCGGCTTGGAGCCCTCGAACGGGCCGATGATGCCGCGTTCCTCAATCTGGTCGATGATGCGCGCGGCGCGCGAATAGCCGAGCTTTAAGCGGCGTTGGAGCATGGACGTGGACGCCTGACGGCTTTCCATGATGACGTCGATCGCCTCTTCGATCATCTCGTCCTCATCCTCGCCCGGGTCGCCGGACGAGCCGCCGCTCTTGCTGTCGGTCTGCTCTGCCTGACGCTCGATATGCTCAAGGATCTCCTCGCTGTACTCGGCGGTGCTGGTCTCCTTGATCTTCTCGATGACGCTTTCGATCTCCTCATTCGAGATGAAGCAGCCCTGCACGCGCAGCGGCTTGCCCTCGCCGAGCGGCGCGTAGAGCATATCGCCCTTGCCGATCAGCTTTTCTGCGCCGGTGGTATCCAAAATGATGCGCGACTCGATCTGGCTCGCGACCGCGAACGCGATGCGCGAGGGGATGTTCGCCTTCATGATGCCGGTGATGACGTCCGAGGACGGACGCTGCGTTGCAACAACGAGGTGCATGCCTGCGGCACGCGCCTTCTGTGCGATGCGGCAAATCGAGTTCTCGACTTCCTTCGCCGCGACCATCATCAGATCGGCAAGCTCGTCGATGACGATAACGATCTGCGGCAGCACCTGATACTGCTCGGGGACTGCGGCTGCACCCGTGGTTTCGCCTTCGGTTTCACCCGCTGCGGCCGCCTCCGCCTTCGCCTTTTCGGCGCGCATGAGGTCGTTATAGCCGACCAGATTGCGCACCTGATGATCTGCGAACAGCTTGTAGCGGCGTTCCATCTCGCCGACTGCCCAGTTGAGCGCACCGGCTGCCTTCTTCGGGTCGGTTACGACCGGAATGAGCAGATGCGGAATGCCGTTATAGTTGCCCAGCTCGACCATCTTCGGGTCTACCATGATGAGGCGGACCTCCTCCGGGGTCGATTTATAGAGCAGCGAGATCAGCATGGAGTTGATGCAGACCGATTTACCGGAACCGGTCGTACCGGCGATCAGCATATGCGGCATCTTGGCGATGTCGCCGATGACCGGCCTGCCCGTGATGTCCTTGCCTACGGCGAAGGACAGGCGGCTCTTTGCGTTCGCGAAGGCGTTCGAGCCGATGCATTCGCGGATAAAGACCGTGTTGACCGTCTTGTTCGGCACCTCGATGCCGACGGCGGATTTATCCGGGATGGGCGCGATGCGCACATTCGCCGCGCCGAGCGCGAGCGCAATATCATCGGACAGCGCAGAAACGCGCGAGATCTTGATGCCGCGCGGAATGGTCAGCTCAAAACGGGTGACGGACGGGCCGCGCACGATGCCGATGATCTGCGCGTCGATATTGAAGGACTCGAGCGTATCGAGCAGGCATGCCGAGCTTTCGCGCAGCTCGGCCTCCGCACCAGCGACCGAGGCGTGCTTTCCCTGCGTCAGCAGGTCGATCGGCGGATAGGCGTAGACCGGCGCGGGGGCCTTCTGGCTCTCGTCCATCGCGTCGTTCATCGCCGCCTGCTCATCCTCCGAGATGCTCTCGGTCTTTTTCGGCTTCGCGGCCGGCTTTGCAGGCTCTGCAGGCGCCGCCTCGGCTTCGGGTTCATCCTCCGGCTCGTCGGCGCGGTTGGCCACGAGCTCCATGATGCTGTCCGGCTGTTCTTCCCGCTTCTCCTCACGCGGCTTTTTCAGACCCCGCAGATATTCATCCGGCGCGAGCGGCTTGCCCTCCTCATGCGGCGGATAGACAGGCGGTATCGCGCCGCCGGGCTTATCCTCGCCGGGCGGATTGCTGTCGATCGGGATGTCAAAGTCAGAGGCCTGACGGCGTGCGCGGCGCTCCTCGCGCTTCTGCGCATGCGCAGCGTTGATCTCGCGCGCAACCTCGTGCACGTTCGGCAGCTGCACCGGTTCTTCATAGCGTGCGCGCTCCTCTTCGTCCTCGTATTCGTACTCGGGCGGACGGAACATATCGATGAGCATCATCGGGGTGATGCGACAGGCGACCATGATCGCGGCGAACGTGAGCAGCAGCAGCACGATCAGTGCGCCCGCGCTCGACAGCGCCCATTCGAGCACGATGTACAGCATGCCCGAAAGCAGGCCGCCCGAATGGTTCTCCATTCCGGTTTCCAGCAGGTTCCGTATGGTTTTCATAGAAAAATCGTACTCGTTTGCGCAGGTGATGGCATGGACGATGCCGCCGAACAGGACGGGCAGCAGGCTGATGCACGCGCCGCGCAGGCGGACCGGTCCCTTCGGACGCAGGAACAGCAGCGCGCTCAGCGCAAACAGCGCAAACGGCAGAAGCAGGCCGCCGCGGCCGATGAATCCGCCGATGAAGCGGTGCAGCCAGCGCAGCAGCGCGCCGTCGATGGGCAGCAGCGCGAGAAGGGCCAGAACGCCCAGTCCCGCCCAGATCGCACCCCATGCCGCGCGGCTCAGTCCGGCGCTCTCCTGTACTTCGGGTGCCGGTTCCGCCTTTTTCCGCGTGCGCGGTGCGCTTGTTTCCGATTTTGGTTTTGTGGTTTTTCTTGCAGCCAAAATATAGACTCTCCTATTTCAAAGCGATTTGAGACAGGTTAATTATATCATAAATACGTGTCAAATTCCACTGTTTTCAGCCTGTTCGTCACACGCTTTATTGTGCGCGAGGATGCGGTCGATCGCGTGCGCGACGCCGTCCTCCGCGTTCGTGTCGGTCTCCCAGCGGCACAGCGCCTTGACCTCGCTCGATGCGTTGCCCATGGCGATGGGGAGCGCGACCGCGCGCAGCATTTCGAAATCGTTTTCGCTGTCTCCGATGGCGGCAGCGTGGTCGAGGTCGGTGCCGATGTCGCGGCACAGCATGCCGAGCGCCGTTCCCTTGTCGGCGGCCGGGGTGATGACCTCCAGATTGTCCGCCGCCGAGCTCATCACGCGGATGCCCGGGATCTGCTCCAGAATGGCGCGCGTGCGGCTGAGCGTTACCGCGTCCTGACTGCGCACGAAGATCTTATCGATCGAAAGATGATGGTCCGCGATGTACTCCGTAACTGAGGGAACCACCTTTTTCGAGGTCAGATAACCCTCGTTGGTCTTGTAGCTGCCGAAGCCGAGGTCGTCGTAGGGCGTGATGAGCAGCGTCTCACCGACGTAGATCATGGCGATCATGCCGATGCGCTCGACCGCCGCCGCCGCGCGGACCGCCGCTTCCCACGGCATGGACATGCGCATGGTGCAGCCCTCGCCAGAAATGCTCGAAAGCGTCGCGCCGCCTGATGTAACCATCAGATCATCTGCGTCCAGATCGATCGCAAAATCACGCGCCTCGCCGCAGATGCGGCCGGTCGAAACAACAACATGTACCCCTGCCTCTCTCGCGCGGCGCACGGCGTCAGTCGTGGTCTCCGCGACCTTGTTCTGCGGCGTAAGCGCCGTGCCGTCAAGATCGAGCGCGATCAGTTTGATTTTATTCATATGCCTTTCCCCTTTTTTCTGTATGCGGCGCGTTCTGCCTGCCGGACAGACGACCGCCTCAGCCGGGCCTGTGTGTGCGGCTCGACGATATTTTTCCATACTATATCAGAATACCGCAGCAGTCAATAAATTGCAAGAGCTGCGCTGCAAGAAACCGGCGTCTCTGTAAAAAATGGTCAATCTTTTGACCTTGACACGAAAATCGAACATTTGTTCTTGACAAATCCGCGCTCCGCTCCTATTCTATGACTCACAGGAGGACGCCGGAACGGCAGACCGGCTTCTCCCGAATTCATTTTCTTCCGGAGGTGGTTGATATTGTGCAGAAAAAAAGCGATCCGGACGAACTGATCCGGATGCTGTACGAGATCGCGGACGACTCGGAGGCTCCGGCGAACAGCCGTCTGAGCGCGATCAAGGAAATCCTCGACCGGACGGTCGGAAAGGGCGTGATGCTCGGCGAGGAGCAGGACAAGGCGCCGATCGAGATCGTATTCCGCGTGGTAGACGAGGCTGCGAATTCCGCGTGACGCCCAGACAGGCCGCATTCATGCGGTCGGAAGCGTTTGAAACGCTGTTCGGCGGCGCGGCAGGCGGCGGCAAGAGCCATGGTCAGCTGCTCGATGCGCTGCGTTTCGCGGTCGTTTATCCCGGCTCGCGGCAGCTCATGCTGCGCCGCACCATGCCCGAGCTCGAGCGTTCGCTCGTTCCTGCGGCCTTGCGGCTCTATCCGCAGAGCGTCGCGAGCTACAAGGTCAGCGAGCATCGCTGGGATTTCATCAACGGCTCGACGCTTGAGTTCGGCTACTGCGACGCGGAGAGCGACGTGACCAAATACCAGAGCGCCGAGTACGATGTGATCCGGTTCGACGAGCTGACGCATTTCACCGAAAGCCAGTTCACCTATCTCATCTCGCGCATCCGCGGCGCAAATCCGTATCCCAAGCAGGTCAAATCGACCACAAATCCCGGCGGCATCGGCCATCAGTGGGTCAAGAGCCGCTACATCGATCCGATGCCGCCCGACGAGGTGCATGCGTTCGACGGCGAAACGCGGCTTTTTCTCCCGGCGCGGCTCGCGGACAATCCGTTTCTGCGCAAGGCCGATGCCGGGTACGAAAAGCGGCTGCGTCTGCTCTCCGTGCACGACAGGCGCGCGCTGCTCGACGGCGTGTGGGAGCTGGATGAGGGACGGTATTTCTCCGAGTTCTCCCCCGCCCTGCATATCGTGCCGCCGCACGAGATTCCGCGCGAATGGCGGCGCTATCTGACGATCGACTACGGTCTGGATATGCTTGCGGCGCTGTGGATCGCACAGAGTCCGGACGGGCACAGCGTGGTATACAGAGAGTTATATGAACCAGGTTTGATTATCTCTGAAGCCGCCGCGCGCATTCTCTCCTGCGAGGCGTCCGGAGAACAGATCGATGTTCGGCTTGCGCCGCCCGACCTGTGGAACCGGCGGCAGGAGACCGGCAGGAGCGCGGTCGAGCTGTTCGCAGACTGCGGCCTCAGCTTCGAGAAGTCGAGCAACGAGCGCGTAGCCGGCTGGCTCGCGCTGCATGAGCTGCTCGCGCCGCGGCGCGACATGGACGGCGAGCCCCGGCCCCGGCTCACGATCTTCAATACCTGCCGCAATCTCATCCGCACGCTGCCGGCTTTGCAGCACGACAGGCGCAATCCGTCCGACACGGCGAACACGCCGCACGAGCTGACGCATGCACCCGATGCACTGCGCGGCTACGCGGCGACCGTTTTCGAGCCGCCTGCCCCGAGCGTCCCGACAGCGTATGACTGCGAGGTAGGAGAGTTCCTGCGCTTTTGACAAGGAGGTTTTTCATGGAAGTTTTATGCTATGCGCTCGCGTCAGCCCTTCTCGTGCTGACCGGCGCGGTGGTGTCGGGCGGTCTTTCGCTGCCGCGGCGCCTGCCGCGCGAAAACACAGCGGAAGCCGCGCCCGATGACGCGCTCAGCCGCGATATTGCGGCGCTGATGGCCTACGGCCGGGAGGAGGAGGAAGAAAATGCAGTTTGACCGTTCCCCTGCGGAGGTCTGGCGCAGATATGAGCGCGATCGCGATTACAAGCGCTCCATCGGTCTGTACGACCGTGTGCGCCGCAACGAGGCCTTCTACCTTGGCAGACAGTGGGAGGGGCTGCGCGTGCAGTCGCTCGATCCGCTGATCTTCAATGTGCTGCGCCGCTGCGTCAATCTGTTCGTGGCGATGCTTGTGTCGGATGATGTGGCCGTGCGCGTTACGCCGTTCGAGATGAACGGCGAGGGCCGCCGCATCGCCCATGTGCTCGAGCGCGCCTTCGCCTCCGCCATCGAGCGCTCGGGCGTCAAGGCGCTCGGTCGGCCGCTGCTCAAGAACGCCTGCGTAGACGGAGACGCCTGCTTCTACGTTCATTTTGACCCGGCGCTCGAGACCGGACAGGCCGTCAAGGGCGATATTGCCGTCGATCTCATCGACTCGACCAACATCTGCTTCGGCAACCCGGCCTGCGACGAGGTGCAGCGCCAGCCGTACATCATCATCGCCATGCGGCGCGATGTGGATGAGGTGCGGCGCGAGGCGAGAGAAAACGGCATCTCCGAGGATGAGATCAGCGCCATCCGCGCCGATGATGCGGGCGAATACCATCGCTGGCGCGTGAACGGCGGCGAGGAGCGCGTGACCGTGCTGCTGCATATGCGCCGGGTCGAGGGCGGCATCGCGTTCTGCAAGACCGTGCGGAACGCGACCGTGATGCGTGAAAAGGTGCTCCCCTATCGTCTGTATCCGGTGACGCACCTGTGCTGGAACCGCGTGCGCGGCTCGTGCCACGGCGAAAGTCCTCTGACCGAGGCCATTCCGAACCAGATCGCCATCAACAAGCTGTATTCCATGTACGTGCAGTGCATCAAGCAGGTGGCGTTCCCGAAGATCGTCTACGATATGACCCGTTTCCCGAACGGCTGGTCGAACGACGTCGGCAAGGCCATCGCCATGCGCGGCAACCCGAATGAGGCCATCGCGGCGGCATTCCGCGCGCCCGACATCTCCGCGCAGGTATTGCAGCTGCTCCGGCAGATGATGACCGACACGATGGAGCTGATGGGCGCGAGCGAGGCCTCGCTCGGCACGGTGCGCCCGGACAACACCTCCGCGATCATCGCGGTGCAGAGTGCGACCGCCGCGCCGCTCGAGCTGACAAAAATGGAGTTCTACCGCTTCACCGAGGACTGGGCGCGCATTTTTCTCGACATGATGGGCGTGCACTACGGCGTGCGCACGCTCGTGCTGCCCGACGAGGACGGCGGCGAGCCGGACAGACAGAGCTTTGACTTCTCGACCCTCGCCGGACAGGATATGCGCCTTCAGGTGGATGTCGGCGCGGCAAGCTACTGGTCCGAGATCATGCAGACCACAACCAGCGACCATCTGCTCGAAAGCGGTGTCATCTCCGACCCGCTCGTTTATCTCGAGAACGTACCCGATTATCAGGTACGCGGCAAACACGACCTGCTGCACGCACTCCGTGTGCAGCGACAGACACAGAAGGAGGAAGCGAAAAATGCACAACCCGATGAACCGTAATCCCGAGGAAAACCGCCCGCTCGACCCGTTCGCGGCGGCGGAAGCGCCCGAAATGGCGTCCGAGACCACCTATCCGGTCGAGGCGGACGGCGAGATCCATGAGCTGACGCTCGACGAGCTGATCGAGGCAGCGGCGCAGGGTCTTTCCAAGCACAACGCCTATGTGCGCCGCAACCGCGCGGCGAATACCCTGCCGAACGGCCAGATCTATGCGGCCTTCGTCGAGGAATACCCGGATGTGCGCCCCGAGGACATTCCGCAGCAGGTCTGGGAATGGGCGCAGCAGGAGGGCTCGCTCGTGTCCGCTTACCGTAAGTGGGAAATCGCGGAGCTGCGCGACGAGCTGGCGGCGCTCGAGATGAACCGTAAAAACCGCCGCGCTGCGGTCGGCACCGCGCAGACCGACGGCGAACCGGCCGGCATCGACCCGGTAACGCTCGCCCTGCTCGGCAGATAACAGGCCGCTGAACATCCACCACCGATTTATAAAAGGAGACTTTATCTATGGCAATCAATCTTGCAAGCAAGTATTCCGACCAGATCGCAGAGGTTTTCACCCGTTCGTCCTTCATCAAGGGCAAGACCGCCGAGACGTTCGACCTGACCGGCGTCAAGACGCTCAAGGTCTACACCCCGATCACCGTCGAGGAGGTCGATTATGACCGCGACGGCGGCCTCGGCCGCTACGGCGCCGTCACCGAGATGCAGGACGTCGTGCAGGAGCTGACCATGACGCAGGACAAGGCGTTTACCCTCACCATCGACAAGGGCAACAACCTCGACCAGAACCTCGTCAAGAACGCCGCCGACATGCTGCGCCTCCAGCTGAGCGAGAAGTCCACCCCCTCCGCCGACAAGTACGCCTTCAAGCGCTTCGTGACCATGGCAGGCACGATCGCGGAGAGCGAAAAGCCGACCCGTGCGGACATCATCAGCAAGATCGCGGACGCTTCGCAGGCGCTCGATGACGCGCTCGTACCGGACGACAACCGCTATCTGTACCTGACGAGCGAAATGTACAAGCTCGTGTGCACCTCGGACGAGTTTTCCGGCGTCGATGTGCTCGCGCGTCAGTCCATCGCGAAGGGCGTGTGCGGCGAGGTGTTCGGCATGAACGTCGTGCGTGTGCCGAAGAGCTACCTGCCGGAGGGCGTCTACTTCCTCGTCGCGCACAAGGACGCGGTGCTCATGCCGTACAAGATTGCAGACGCGAAGGTGCATGAGGACCCGGTCGGCGTATCCGGCGCACTCATCGAGGGCCGCCACTACTATGATGCCTATGTTCTCGGCGCGAAGTGCGGCGGCGTGTACGCGCTCGTTGCGACCGGTCTGGTTTCCGCGAAGCCGGTCATTTCCGGCGGCAAGATCACCGGCTCGGGCAGCATCCGCTACACGCTCGATGGTTCGGACCCGCGTTACTCCGATTCCGCGAAGGACTACGCTGCGGGTACTTCGCTGACCGCCGAGACCGGCTGCAAGATCCGTGCGGTCATGACCGAGAGCGGCAAGTACCCGTCCGCTGTTGCGGAGGGCTGAGCCGGCTGTGAAACCGGAGAGCGGAGCTTTTCCGCTCTCCGCCCTTTCCCCAATCCTTGAAGGAGGTAATTTCTATGACCGGAACCGAATGCTGCCGCGCAGCAATGACGATTATGGGCGCGGGCGCGGACAGCAGCGAATACTACGCGCAGTTCGCCCTCGGCGCGTTAAATCAGCTGATCGCAAACAGCCTGCGCGAGATCAACGCAGAGCGCGTTCATCAGGGCGAAGCCGCATTTTCCGTGCCGCCGCGCATGGAGGCGCTCGAGGACGAGCTCCCGGCGCCCGAATGGCTCGCACGCGAGTGCCTGCCTTACGGTCTTGCGGCGCTGCTGTGCGCAGATGACGACAAGGCGAAGTTCAACTGGGCGGCAGATGAATACGCAGAGCGTCTGCTGCTGCACTGCCCGGCCCAGTTCACCGCCGTACAGGAGATGGTCTGATGCGCGGATACCGATTTCCCTCGACCGAGACCGAGCACCAGACTGTCATCAGCCGCTTCGGCGGCGCGGACTTCCGCTCCCATCCGACCAAGGTCTCGCTGACGCGCTCCCCTGACCTGCAAAATCTGGTATGCGACCGGAACGACTTTCTCGTCAAGCGCACCGGCTGGCAGGTGCAGCAGCGCTATGACGCGCCCGTCTACGGTATTTTCTCCGCTCCCGATGGTGCAGGCGCGTTCATCCACACCGGTGCAGACCTGTATTTTCGGGCGGAGAACGGGCAGCAGACCGTGCTCTGCCGCGACATGAACGGCGCGTTCTCGCAGGCGTTTACCATGAACGGCGTGCTTTATCTGCTCGACGGGGCGCATTTTCGCGCAGTCCGCCGCGGCGAGGACGGCGCATGGGAGGCTGTCCGCGTGCAGAACATCGCCTATGTGCCGACGACCACCGTTTCCGCCCCTCCCGCGGGCGGCGGCGCGAGTCTCGAGGCGGTCAATCTGCTGACCGGAAAGCGCATCAATACCTTTGTCGGAGACGGAAAAAGCACAGAATTTCATCTGGATGCGCGAGAGCTTGACCGCGTGCCGCTCACCGCTGCGGTCGACGGCACCGAGGTGGCTATCGCATCTGTCGATTACGATGCCGGTACGGTCGCGCTCGCCTCCGCCCCGGCTGACGGACAGGGACGCGACAACGTCAGCATTGCCTTCAGCAAGACCGTTCCGGGCGCGGCGGACACCATCAACAGATGCCGCATCGCCGGTCTTTACGGCGGCAAGAACGACACGCGCGTTTTCCTTGCGGGCAATCCCGACGAGCCGCACTGCGACTGGCAGAGCGGACTATACGATCCTACCTATTTCCCCGATACCGGCTTTGCGCGCATGGGCACCGAGGCGAGCGCCATCGCGGGCTACCTCAAGCAGTACGAAAGCCAGATCATCGTCAAGACCGGCGGTGCACAGGAGGCGACGAGCTTTGCGCGCACCTTCGTCATGACCGAGGACGGCACATCCTACTTCACCCTGCGGCAGGGCGCACACGGCGAGGGCGCTGTCGCGCCGCGCACCTTCGCCATGCTGAACGATGTGCCGCTGTTCCTGTCCGCGCAGGGCGTGATGGGCGTTTACGGCACGGCGGTCGCGGAGCAGAACACCATCCGTTCGATCTCGGAATCCGTCCGCCCGCGCCTTGTACAGGAAAAGGCGATGGAAAACGCCTGTGCGGTGGTATTCGAGGGGCGCTACTACCTCGCGCTGGGCGGAAACGTCTACATCGCGGACGGCCATCTGAACGAGGAGGACGGCTATCCGGCGTGGTTCTTCTGGACGAATGTCCCGGCACAGTGCCTCGCGGTGCTCGGCGGCCGTCTGTGGTTCGGGACGAACGACGGCAGGCTGTGCCGCTTTTCGCTTCCCGGGGATGCAGACGCCTACACGGATGACGGCGAGGCGATCGACGCCTACTGGTGCACGCCGACGCTCTCGCTCTCCGACTGGACGCGGTACAAGACAATCCGCGACATCATCCCGACACTCATGCCGTACACGCGCTCGAGCGCAGCGCTCTGCTTTACCGATGAGGACGGCGAAACCTTCCGCATTTCGCGGAATCTCGACCTTTTCGCCTTTCGCGGCTGGGATTTCGCGCGGCTGTCCTTCCGCTGCATGCCGGGCGCGGTCAGCTGGCGCAGCCGACGCCGACGCCATCACCGGCCACTGTTCACCCTGCGCATCGGCAACGACCGCGCGGGCGAGCCGTTCGGACTGCTCGCGCTCACGCTGCGGTGGACGGAAAACGGGAGCATCTGAGGCGGCACCGCACAATGAAGGCTGCGGCGCTTTGCGATATTGCCTCAAGGAAAGGAGCAAACTATGGCCAAAAATTACCGCGATAACTTCGACTATTCCGAAGCCATCGCCAACTCGACGAGCAAGGCCGAACGCGACCGCCTGCTCGCCGAGCGACAGAACAAGATCGACGCAGAGGGTCTGACCGGCAGGGTCGCGGACAACAGCGCGGTCTCGACCTGGACGAAGGGCTACCGCCCGTACTATGTCGCGTCCGCCTCCTCGGCCTCCAAAGCGGCGCAGGAGAACGCAGAGCGCGTCAGCTCGCTGTATGATGCGGCCGAAAAGGCACGTCTCGAGCGCTTCGAGGCCGCGCGGACCCGCATCCGCCAGCAGCTCGATGCAAATCTCTCCTCCATCGACAGCGACTACGCCTCTGCAGTGCGTCAGGCCGGCATCAGCGCCCGTCAGTCCGCGCTGCGCAACGAGGAAAAGCTCGCGCTGCTCGGTCTGAACATGGGCGCAAAGACCGGCGCCGCGACAAGCGGCATGGCGGAAAGCAGCCGCATCGCGGTCGACAACCAGTACCGCGGTGATCTGAATTCGCTCTCTCAGAGCCGCCTTGCCGCCCGTTCCGCCGCCGAGACCGCCGCAGCAGCCAGTGAAGCAAGCGCACGGAGCGGCTATGAGAGCGCCGCGGAAAGCGCCGCCCTGTCGCAGGCGCAGACCCTGCTCAGCCAGTATAACGCCGAGCGCGATTACAGCCTGTCCATGGCCGGTCTGACCGGCTTTCTCGACGGCACGCCGACGCTCGCCTACCGGAATTATGAGCTGAACGCCGAAAACGCCCGCGCCGAGCAGAGCGCCGCCCTCACCAAGCTGCGCAATGCCGCTGAGGCAGAGGCATATGAGCGTGCGCTCGCGCGCTGGAAGACCACCGGCTATGTGCAGAAGGCGGATGCAGCTGTGCTCGGCGTCCCGGCCGGGACGCCGACCGCAGACGTCAGCTATAAAAACGCAAGTCTTGCCCTCCAGAGATGGAAAGCCGGTTATTCCGGCTGAAAACAGCCCTCCGCACAGTGCAATACCGTGCGGAGGGCTGTTTTGGAAATAGAAATGAAATTGTAAATTGCTTTGTCTCGGACAGGCAATTTTTATTGTCCGCATCTTATCACAAACCGTATCAGCCGTCAACCGCATTTTATGGCAATTCGGCTCCGGCAGGCAGGATGAGAATTTTTTATCTCCATTTTCTGCATGCTCTTTTACCATTTTCCTTGGTCTTTTCTGCGCATCAACCGTACATACCGCAAAAAATCTTGACCTTTTCCGACCTTCAACAACAACCATTTCACAAGAGCATCCCGCGAGAAAAATAATTTTTTCTCACAGGAATATTCTCGTTATTTTTCCCAGTATCAGAAAAATGCAGAACGCCTCCGATAAGGGAGACGTCCTGCTTTTTATCATTTTTTACAAGCTGTAAAAAATTACTTGTTCTTGAGGTTGAAGAAAGCCTTCTTGCCGAGGAACTGTGCAACGTCCTCGCCCAGCTCTTCCTCGATGCGGAGCAGCTGATTGTACTTCGCAACGCGGTCGGTACGGGACGGAGCGCCGGTCTTGATCTGGCCTGCGTTCAGAGCAACAGCGATGTCAGCGATGGTAGCATCCTCGGTCTCGCCGGAACGGTGAGAAACGACAGCGGTGTAGCCTGCGCGGTTCGCCATCTGGATCGCGTCCAGGGTCTCGGTCAGAGAGCCGATCTGGTTAACCTTGATCAGGATGGAGTTAGCAACGCCCAGCTCGATGCCCTTGGCCAGACGAGCGGTGTTGGTAACGAACAGGTCGTCGCCGACCAGCTGGATCTTGTCGCCCAGAGCCTTGGTCAGCATAGCCCAGCCTTCCCAGTCTTCCTCAGCCATGCCGTCCTCGAGGGAGATGATCGGGTACTTGTCAGCGAAGGTCTTCCACATGTTGACCAGCTGCTTCTGGGTCAGCTTCTTGCCGGACTTCGGCTGGATATAGCACTTCTCCTCGTCGTTCCACCACTCGGAGGAAGCGGCGTCGATCGCGATCATGAAGTCCTCACCCGGCTTGTAGCCAGCCTCTTCGATTGCCTGAACGATAACCTTCAGCGCATCCTCGTCCTTCTTCAGGTTCGGAGCGTAGCCGCCCTCGTCGCCAACACCTGCAGCCGGGGTGCCGTTCTCCTTGAGGGTGGTCTTGAGCTGATGGAATACCTCGGCGCAGCGGCGCAGAGCCTCGCGGAAAGACGGAGCGGAAACCGGCATGATCATGAATTCCTGAATCTCAACGTTATTGGTAGCGTGAGCGCCGCCGTTGAGAATGTTCATCATCGGCATCGGCAGGGTCTTGGCATTGCAGCCGCCGATGTAGTTGTACAGCGGCAGGGACAGAGCCTCAGCTGCTGCCTTTGCAACTGCCAGAGATACGCCGAGGATCGCGTTTGCGCCGAACTTGGTCTTGTTCGGGGTGCCGTCAGCCTCGATCATAGCCTTGTCGATGGCCTGCTGGTCGAGAGCGTTCATGCCGATAACGACCTCAGCGATCTCGCCGTTGACAGCGTCAACAGCCTTCAGAACGCCCTTGCCGTTGTAGCGGGACTTGTCGCCGTCACGCAGCTCGCAAGCCTCGAAGATACCGGTGGAAGCGCCGGACGGAACAGCAGCGCGGCCCATGTATGCGCCGGTGTCGCCCTCAACGTAAACCTCAACCTCAACGGTCGGGTTGCCACGGGAGTCCATGATCTCGCGGCCGATTACATCAACAATTTCAATGTAGCCCTTCATAATTCTTACTCCTTTTATATAAAAATAAATGGTTGGCATTCAAACAGCAGAAATACCGAAAGCAGCATTTCCGCTGCGCCGCGCACGCAGCGCGGGCTATCCGAAAGAGTTTCCTTGGGAACTTTTTCGGTATCTAAGGGGGACAGAGTCCCCCTTGGAGGCTCACTTTACGAGCAGGCTATGGCCCGTCATCTCGGCCGGCTGTGGCAGGCCCATCATGTCGAGCATGGTGGGAGCCAGATCCGCCAGAACGCCGCCGTCCGCCAGCTTGCCCTCGTGGCCGACCATAACGAGCGGCACGGGGTTGGTGGAGTGAGCGGTGAACGGGGTAACGCCGTCTGCGTCGAGCATCTGGTCAACGTTGCCGTGGTCGGCGGTGATCAGGCACTGACCGCCCATCTTGAGAATCGCGTCAACGACCTTGCCTACGCCGTCGTCGGTCGCTTCGATCGCCTTGACGGCTGCCTCGAATACGCCGGTATGGCCGACCATGTCGCAGTTTGCGAAGTTCAGGATGATAACGTCGTACTTGCCGGACAGGATGCGCTTGACGCACTCCTCGGTGACAGCGGGCTCGCTCATCTCCGGCTGAAGGTCGTAAGTTGCGACCTTGGGAGACGGAACCAGAGCACGGTCCTCGCCCGGATACTCCTTCTCGACGCCGCCGTTGAAGAAGAACGTAACGTGTGCGTACTTCTCGGTCTCAGCAATGCGCAGCTGAGTCATGCCCAGATCGGAGATATACTCACCGAAGGTGTTCTTGAGGCTCTGCGGCTTGAAGGCGATCTCTACGCCCGGGATGGTAGCGTCGTACTGCGTCATGCAGACATAATGGATCTTGGGCTGTACGCGCTCGAAACCGGTGAACTCCGGATCGACGAAGGCACGGGTGATCTCGCGTGCACGGTCGGGACGGAAGTTTGCGAAGATGATCGCGTCGTCGTCCTTGACGGTCGCACCCTCGGTCACGATGACCGGAACGACGAACTCGTCGGTGACGCCATTGGCATAGGACTTCTCCATTGCCTCGTGCGCCGTCGCTGCGTGCTCGCCCTCGCCGAGTGCGATGGCGTTGTATGCCTTCTCTACGCGATCCCAGCGGTTATCGCGGTCCATTGCGTAGTAGCGGCCGGATACGGTTGCGATGCAGCCGACTTCAACGGCGTCGATCTTGGCCTGCAGGCGGTCGATATACTCGATGCCGGACTGCGGCGGCGTGTCGCGGCCGTCCATGAAGCAATGGAAGCATACCTTGCGCAGACCGTTGCGGCGCGCGAGCTCGAGCAGCGCGAACATATGGTCAATGTGGGAGTGAACGCCGCCGTCGGACAGGAGACCGAAAATGTGCAGGGTGGAATCGAACCACTTGCACTGGTTGATGGCGCTCATCAGAGCCGGGTTCTCGAAGAAATCGCCGTCCTGAATAGCCTTGGTGATGCGGGTCAGCTCCTGATATACGATGCGGCCTGCACCGATATTGGTGTGACCGACCTCGGAGTTGCCCATCTGGCCGTCCGGCAGACCGACGTCCAGACCGGATGCGCCGATATAGGTCAGCGGATTTTCAGAGAAGATCCGGTCGAGATTCGGCTTGTTTGCAGCCTCGATCGCATTGCCCTTCTTCTCCGCACGGTGGCCGAAGCCGTCCATGATGATCAGAGCGGTCGGCTTCTTCGGGCCTTCCGCCTTCTTGGCAGTGCTCCTGCGGGTCGAGGTCTTTTTCTCGGCCGTCGTCTTTGCAGCGGGCTTGCGGCCGCGCTTGGCTGTGCCCTCTGCCTCAGCCTTGGTCTTGCGGCTGCGCTTCGGCTTGGCCGGCTCCTCAGCCTTGACAACGACCGGGTCCGCCAGAACGTTTACCGGTACAGCCTTTTCTGCTGCGTCGGAAGCGCCCGGCGCGGTGGTCTTTTTAATCATTCTTGTGACTCCTTTTCAGAAGCGAAAACGGACAGAAAGGGGCAACGATACCTGTCGCTGCCCCCCTCTTCGCGATTAGCGCGGGAGGACTTCCCGTTACCGCGATCTACGCGATTTAATTACTGATTAGCTGCTTCTACGATAGTAGCGAAGTCTGCGCTCTTCAGGGATGCACCGCCGATGAGGCCGCCGTCAACGTCCGGCTGAGCCAGCAGCTCGGAAGCGTTCTTAGCGTTCATGGAGCCGCCGTACTGGATGGTGATGCCGCGGGCAGCGCGTGCGCCGTACTTCTCGCGCAGGCAGTCACGGATTGCGGAGCAAACCTCGTTAGCCTGCTCTGCGGTAGCGGTCTTGCCGGTACCGATCGCCCAGATCGGCTCGTAAGCGATGACGACCTTCTTGATGTCCTCAACAGCTACGTTCTGCAGAGCGATCTTGATCTGCTTGCGGATAACTTCCATGGTAACGTCCTGCTCGCGCTCGGTCAGGGACTCGCCAACGCACAGGATCGGGCGCAGGCCGTTCTCGAGAGCAACCTGAACCTTCTTGCCGCATGCCTCGTCGGTCTCGTTGAAGTACTGACGGCGCTCGGAGTGGCCGATGATAACGTACTTGACGCCCAGCTCCTTGAGCATGTCAGCGGAGATCTCGCCGGTGAATGCGCCGGACTTCTCGAAGTGCATGTTCTCAGCGCCGATAGCGATCTTGGAACCCTTGGCAGCCTTTACAGCAGCCTGGATATCGGTAAACGGTACGCAAAGAACCATCTCGCACCACTTGGTCTTGGAGAGAAGCGGCTTCATCTCCTCGATCAGAGCCTTTGCTTCTGCCGGAGTCTTGTTCATCTTCCAGTTGCCGGCGATAATGGTCTTACGGTATCTGCGATTCATTATGGATATACCCCTTTCAAAAATTCAGACGATTTTCTCGTGTTCGTCCTTATCCTTTATGTATTTATACGGGGCATGAGGATACGCCCCGGTATAAAGCGTTTTTTACTTGCTCAACAGGCAGGCAATGCCCGGAAGCTCCTTACCCTCGAGGAACTCCAGGGAAGCGCCGCCGCCGGTGGAGATGTGGGTGATCTTGTCGGCAAAGCCCAGCTGCTCGCAGGCTGCTGCGGAGTCGCCGCCGCCGACGATAGTGGTAGCGGAGGAGTCAGCCAGTGCCTGTGCCATGGCAATGGTGCCCTTGGCAAGGGTGGGATTCTCGAAAACGCCCATAGGACCGTTCCAGACAACAGTCTTGGCGGACTTTACAGCGTCAGCAAAGAGCTCGCGCGTCTTTTCGCCGATGTCCATGCCCTCCATGTCGGCAGGGATTGCGTCAACCGAGACGGTCTTGACTTCGATCGCTGCGTTGATGGGGTTCGGGAACGAAGCGGAAACAACGGTATCAACCGGCAGGAGCAGCTTGACGCCCTTAGCCTCGGCCTTTGCCATCATGTCCTTGCAGTAGTCAACCTTTTCTGCATCAAACAGAGACTTGCCGATGCCGTAGCCCTTGGCTGCGAGGAAGGTGTATGCCATGCCGCCGCCAATGATGATGGTATCGCACTTTTCGATCAGGTTCTCGATAACGGCCAGCTTGTCAGAGACCTTAGCGCCGCCCAGGATAGCAACGAACGGACGAGCCGGGTCGCTCAGAGCCTTGCCCATGATGGAGATCTCCTTCTTGATGAGGAAGCCGCATACAGCCGGCAGGTAATCAGCGATGCCTGCGGTGGAAGCGTGTGCGCGGTGAGCGGTGCCGAAAGCGTCGTTGACGTAGATCTCAGCCATGTCGGCCATAGCCTTTGCCAGAACTGCGTCATTCTTGGTCTCGCCCTTCTCGAAACGAACGTTCTCGAGCAGGACAGCGTGGCCCGGCTGAACCTCGGAAGCCAGCTTCTTTGCGTCCTCGCCTACAACGTCCTTTGCGAGCTTAACCTCCTGACCGAGCAGCTCGGACAGGCGCTTTGCAACCGGAGCCAGCGAGTACTTCATGTTGACCTCGCCCTTCGGGCGGCCCAGATGAGAGCACAGGATGACTGCTGCATTGTGGCTCAGCAGGTAGTTGATGGTCTCGAGAGATGCGCGGATGCGCTTGTCGTCGGTAATGTTGCCGTTCTCGTCCTGCGGAACGTTGAAGTCGCAGCGAACGATAACCTTCTTGCCGGAAACGTCGATATCCTCGACGCTCTTCTTGTTGTACTGCATAGTATATCCCTCTCCTTAGTGAAAAGTCTGTAATACAGCTGATAATATTGTATTATCCCAAATAACGAAATTTCCTAACGAAAGAATTCCGTTTCCACTACAAAATTATACTCGTAATCCGCCCTGTTCGCAAGCAAATTTGAGAAAAACCTCACCTTTCGGCAACGTTTTAGAGGATTTTTGCGTTTTGCGCCGAAAAACCGGAAAATATTCTACATTTTTCACAATTTTCTTTACTCGCGCGGCGCGCCGTAGTACGCAACAGCGATGGCAAGCGGGCCGGTATTGGACAGAACAGACGGGCCAATCGCACAGCGGACGACGTCCTTGAAGCCGATCTCCTCGCGCATGCGCTTTTCGACTTCGGCCAGACGCTCCTCGGGCACATCGCCGTAGAGCAGGATGCCGGTCTGCTTTTCCGGCTGCTGCACGCGGGCGGCGACCTTTTTGCAGATGCCTGCCGCGAGCGCCTTTTCGCCGCGCACCTTGTCGCAGACCTTGACCGCGCCGTCGTAGACAAAGCTGATCGGCTTGAGGCCGAGCGCCTCGCCGACGAACGCCGCGCCGCCCGAAATACGGCCGGATTTCTTGAGATATTTGAGCGTGTACACGCCGAGATACGCCTCGACGCGGCTCAGCCGGCTGCGGATGACGCTCGTGATCGCCTCAAAGCTCTCGCCCTGCTCGCGCATCTCGGCCGCCTTGACGACAATGTGTCCATAGATGTAGGTATAGGTGCGCGAGTCGAACACCTCGATGACCATCGCGCCCTCGCCGTGCTCCTCCTCGAACATTCCCTTCGCAAGGCAGGCCGCCTGATAGGTGCCCGAACCGCTGCCGTTGATGATAACGCCGATGAGGTGGGTGCAGCCGCGCTCGAACGCGCGGTTGTACGATTCGAGGAACACCGCAGGCGTTGCCATCGCAGTGCTCGGGATCTCGTCGCTCTCCTCGAGCAGCCTGCAGCATTCCGCCGGGGTGATGTCATAATACTCGCGGAAGGTTCGGCCGCCGTGGCTGAGCATGATGGGCACGATCTCGATGCCGTGCTGCTCCACGAGGCCCTGCGGGATATCGGACGAAGAATCCGTCAGAATATGTATCTTCTCCATATTTTTTCTCCTTTATGCCTGCGGAAACGGTCCGGCAAGCTTCAGATTTTCAAACCCGGTCTGACGCAGCGCCTCGAAAACGAGGACAGCGACCGAGTTGGACAGGTTGAGGCTTCGCGCGCCCTCGCGCATCGGGATGCGCACGCAGCGCTCGGGGTGCTCGACGAGGAGCGGCTCGGGCAGACCGCGCGTCTCCCTGCCGAACATCAGGTAGTCGCCGTCGCGGTACTCGACCTCATGATAGGCGTGAGGCGCCTTGGTCGTCGCGTAGAAGTAGCGTCCGTCCGGGTTCTTTTCAAAAAAATCCTCCAGATTTTTGTACATACGGACATCGAGCAGGTGCCAGTAGTCCAGACCGGCGCGCTTCATGCGCCTGTCGTCGAGCTGAAAGCCGAGCGGTTCGACCAGATGCAGCACGCAGCCCGTCGCCGCGCAGGTGCGCGCGATGTTGCCGGTGTTCTGCGGGATCTCCGGCTCGACCAGAACGATATTGATCATTTGCTTTTTTCTCCTGAGAACGGCGGGTACGCCGTCAAAAATTCTCTCTGTTTGATGTGATGCAGCCGTGCGGCAGGTCTCAGAGCCCTGCTTCCTCCTCCATCGCGCCGAGCAGCGGCGTTACCATCTGCTTTTTGCGGCTGACTACGCCGGGCAGCACGACCGAATTCTCGCCGCACTCCTTCTTGAACGCCATGCGGACAAGCTCCTGCGCGCCCTTGCCGACGTAGAGCAGCTCGGTCTTTTCCTCGATGATGTTGGTCAGCATGGCGAACTGCATGGACAGCCCGCTCGTCTTGAGGCAGCTTTCCATATATTCGAGCATCTTGTCCCGGATGCCGGACAGCTCGTCCTCGCTCACGCTCGTGATCTGCGAGATCGCGATCTTGCGGTCCTGCACCTGGAAATACTTGAAGTCCATGTGGAACAGCTCGTCCATCGAGCGGTCGCGCAGGCGCGAGCTCGAGCGGAACATCTCAGACGCATACTCCCTGATGTTCAGACCCGCGATCTTCGCCAGCTCCTCGGCCGCCATGCGGTCGAGCGGCGTGCAGGTCGGCGAACGGAACATCAGCGTGTCCGACAGGATCGCCGAACACAGCAGGCCCGCGATCTTCGGCTCGATCTCGATGTTCTTTTCGTGATACATCTGGGTGATGATGGTCGCGGTGCAGCCGAGCGGCTGATTACGGAAATAGATCGGCCCGCTCGTCTCGACCGAGTCGATGCGGTGATGGTCGATGATCTCGATGATGTTGGTCGAGCGGATGCCCTCGGCGGCCTGATCGCGCTCATTGTGGTCGACAAGGATGACGTTCGGCCGCTCCAGATCGAGCAGATTGCGCTGCGAGAACATGCCGATGTAGCGGCCCTGCTCGTCGAGCAGCGGATAGTAGCGGATGCGCTTTTTGGAAACCGTGCGCTTGACGTCCTCGACGTTCTCCTCCGGTTCGAAGGTGATCAGGCCCTTGCGGCGCATGACATGACGCACCGGAACCGCCTGGCTGATGACCTTGGCGCAGGTATATGTATCGAGCGGCGTCGCGATGATGGAAACGCCGTTTTCCGAGGCGAGCTTGCGGATGGTGCGCGAGACCTTGGCGCCGAGGCCGATGATGATGCAGCCGGCGTTCATTTCGATGGCGCACAGCTGGCTCTCATAGCGATTGCCGAGGATGACCATGTCGTTCGGCGCGATGTAGTCCTCGAGAACGTCCGGGTTCGCCGCCGCGACAACGACGCGGCCCTGCTCGAACGGCTGCTCGAGCTCACCGTTGACGAGCGTGCCGTCCAGAACATCGACCAGATTGCGGTAGCTCGTCTTTGCCTCAGCCAGCGCGTTCGCGTCCTGATCCTCCATGTAAAAGCGCGCGATGTCGCTCAGCGTCAGCAGACCCTTCAGATGGCGGTCCTCATCGACGACCGCGAGCGTCTGGATGTCGTTTTCGTTCATGTAGTCCCATGCGCGGCGCAGCGACATTTCCGAGTTGATGCCTGCGACCTCGCGGTACTGCACATCGCTCAGTCGCGGCTCGAACGAGGCGATATAGCGCGGCGGCTCGACGCCGAAGTGCTCGAGGACGAATTGGGTCTCTGCGTTGACATGGCCTGCGCGGCAGGCGATATATTCTTCTCCGGTCAGCTTGCGCTTGAGGGCGGCATAGCAGATCGCGGAGCAGATCGAGTCCGTATCCGGGTTTCGGTGTCCGATAACAAAAACTGGGCTCATTTACATTTGCTCCTTCTTTTTGTGATAGGTGCCAGAGTGTTTACTAATTATAGCATTTATTTTCGCACTTCTCAACCGTCTGCGCATGATTATTCGCCTTCATTTCGCGATTTTGCACGAATTTTTTATGTCAGAGCGCAAAAAACGCCTGTCCGGAAATCCGGGCAGGCGTCAGTTTGTCGATAAAGTCCGCTCTCGCGATGCAGTCTCAGTTCAGGAAGTCCTTGAGCTTCTTCGAGCGCGACGGATGACGCAGCTTGCGCAGCGCCTTGGCCTCGATCTGGCGGATACGTTCACGGGTTACGTTGAACTCCTTGCCGACCTCCTCGAGGGTGCGGGTATGGCCGTCCTCGATGCCGAAGCGCAGGCGCAGGACCTTTTCCTCGCGCGGCGTCAGCGTCTTGAGCACCTCAACGAGCTGCTCCTTGAGCAGCATGAAGGAGGCAGCCTCCGCCGGTTCCGGCGCGTCGTCGTCCGGGATGAAGTCGCCGAGGTGAGAGTCCTCCTCCTCGCCGATCGGGGTCTCGAGCGAAACCGGCTCCTGCGCGATCTTGAGGATGTCGCGCACGCGGTCTACCGGCATGTTCATTTCCTTCGCGATCTCCTCCGGGCTCGGGTCATGGCCGAGCTCCTGCAGCAGCTGACGGGATACGCGGATGACCTTGTTGATGGTTTCGACCATGTGTACCGGGATGCGGATGGTGCGCGCCTGATCCGCGATCGCGCGGGTGATGGCCTGACGGATCCACCAGGTCGCGTAGGTCGAGAACTTGAAGCCCTTGGTGCTGTCGAACTTTTCGACCGCCTTGATCAGGCCGAGGTTGCCCTCCTGAATGAGGTCGAGGAACAGCATGCCGCGGCCGACATAGCGCTTTGCAATGGAAACGACCAGACGGAGGTTGGCCTCCGCCAGACGCTTTTTCGCGCGGTCGCCCGCCTTGATGTCCTTGTCGAGCTGTGCGCGCTCCTCGGGCGGGATGGCGTCGCCCTCTGCCGCGATGCGTTCGGCAGCGGCGCTGCCCTTCTGCATGCGCTCCGCGAGCGTTACCTCCTCCTCGGGCGTGAGCAGGTCGACCTTGCCGATCTCCTTGAGGTACATACGGACCGGGTCGTCGATGGCGAAGGTCTCCGCCATGGCAGAGGTGTCGATCAGCTCCTCCTCGGGAACCTCCTCGACCGTGTCCGGCTCGAAGCTGTCGTCGTCGCCGTCGCCGAGCGCCTTTTCCAGAACGCCTTCGGTCTCGACCTCGACGCCCATAGACTCCAGCGTCTCGTACAGCTTGTCGATGTCATCGCTCTCCAGCTCGAGATGGCTGAGCGCGTCCGCCATTTCCTTGAGCGTCAGACGGCCGTTTTTCTTGCCGAGGGCGAGCAGGTCGCGCAGGACCTGCTGCTGCTCCGCCGTCTTTTCAGCGCTCTGCTGTGCCTTGTTGTTCGTCATATCGTTTGTCCTCCCGCGTTTTGGTTTTTCATGCGTCCGAACGTCAGCAGCGGGTCCTCCCCTGCCTGCGTGAGCGTTCCGTCCTTGACGCGCTGTAATCGTATCGTATTTATGTACTCCCGCAGCTCCGCGCGATGGTCGCCGGGCGGTACACCCTGCTCCAGTATCCCGGCAAGCAGGCTCATTTCGTTGGTTTCGAGCTGTCCCTCGAAGGCCAGCGCATCGACAAGGCTGCCGCTGCGGTCCAGCTCGAGCACACGCTCGTATATCTTACGCAGAACCGGGGCGGAAAACCACGCCGCCGGCAGCTGCTCTTCCATGCCGTGTATCAGCTTCTGGTCGGTGAACAGCAGACGGAGCACATTTTCCTCAGCCTTCGCGCTTTTTACATCGGCATAGGCGAGCGTCCGGTCCTTCGGCTGCGCAAGGCCGACCGGCGAGCGGATCTCGCGCCGCTCTGCGGCGCGGCGCCGTTTGCGCTGAATGCCGAGCTCGCGCCGCACCTCGACCGCCATCGCCTCAGGCGTGACGCCGGCCATTTTCGCCGCGCGCCCTGCATAGACCTCGCGCTCGATCGAGCTTTCGATGCCGGCGAGCATGCGCGCCGCGTCTTTCAGGAACAGCACGCGCGCCTCATCGTCCTCAAGGTCGTATTTCGACGCGATCTGCTCGATGCGGAACGCATTGTGATCCTCGCTGCGCTCGATGAGCGCACGGAACGCCGCCGCGCCCCGCGCCTTGATGAACTCATCCGGGTCCTTCGCGCCCGGAATGCGCAGCACCTTGACCTGAAGATCACACTTTTTCAGGATGTCGATGGCACGCTGCGCCGCAGACTGACCGGCGCCGTCCGCGTCATACGAGATGACGATGCGCTCGGTATGCCGCGCGATGATGCGTGCCTGCTCCTCGGTCAGCGAGGTGCCGAGCGAGGCCACCGCCGAGTCAAAGCCTGCCTGATGCAGGGCGATGACGTCCATATAGCCCTCGGCAAGGATAAAGTAGTCGTTTTTCGTCGTTTTGGAAAGATTGAGCGCAAACAGATTGCGGCTCTTGTGGAAGATCGGCGTCTCGGGCGAGTTGAGGTATTTCGGCTTGGAGTCGTCCATGACGCGGCCGCCGAAGGCGATGACGTTGCCCCGCACATCTATGATCGGGAACATCACGCGGTTTCGGAAGCGGTCGTAGATGCGCCCCTTCTCGCTGCGGCTGACAAGGCCCGCGTCGAGCAGCTCGTCGCGCGTATACCCCTTCGCCGTCATCGCGTCCATGAGCGCATGGAACGAGTCGGGCGCATAGCCGAGACCGAACCGGTTCATCGTGCGCCGCGACAGACCGCGGCCGATGAAATACTGCTGCGGGGCGCGGTTTTCCGGCTTCCACAGCGTATCGTAGTAAAACCGTGCGGCGTCCCTGCACAGGGCATACAGGCGGTCGCGGTGCCGCGCGGCGCGGCGTTCCTCCTCGCCCTGCTCGGGCACCTGCATGCCTGCCCGGTCGGCCAGATAGCGCACCGCATCGGGGAACGACAGTCCCTCGGCCTTCATCACGAACGTGATGACGCCGCCGCCCGCGCCGCAGCCGAAGCAGTGGAAGATCTGCTTGTCGGGCGAGACCGAGAACGAGCCGGTCTTTTCGTTATGGAACGGACACAGGCCGAAGTAGTTCGCGCCGCTCTTTTTCAGCTGCACATACTGCGAGACCACGTCCACGATGTCGTTTCTCGCGGACAGCTCGTCCAGAAAGATACGGTCAAACGGCACAGAACTCACCTCCGATCAGTCCGTTTTGCTCCAGCTGTTCGGGATGAACAGCCGGCGGAACACCGCGATCGAGTAGCGGTCGGTCATGCTCGCGACATAGTCGCACACGACCCGCTCGAGCGGCTCTCCCTTCGTCATCAGTACAAAATAATCATCCGGCATCTCGTCGGGATGCTCGGCAAAATAGCGGTAAAGGCTTTGCAGCATGGTCCGCGTGCGCGTTTCCTCGCGCCGGACCTCGGGACTGCGGTACACATGCTCGAACATGAACTGCCGCAGCTCCATCATATCGTCGTGCACGGCGCGGTCCATGCCGATCTCGCAGTATTGCAGGCCGTAGTCGATCATCGCGGTCACAAGCGTGTCGATGCGCGTGCCGTGCGAGGCGCCGAGCCTCGTGCGCAGATGCGCCGGGATGTCGCTCTCGCGGATGATGCCGCCGCGCACCGCGTCGTCGATGTCGTGATTGATGTAGGCGATGCGGTCAGCGAAATGGATGATGCGCCCCTCGGGCGTTGCCGCCTTGCGGGGACCCGTGTGGCAGACGATGCCGCTCCGCACCTCGCGCGTGAGGTTCAGGTTTTCGAGCAGGTCTACCAGACGCAGGCTCTGCTCATTATGGCGGAAACCGAACGGACAGACCTCATCGAGCGCACTCTCCCCTGCATGGCCGAAGGGCGTGTGGCCGAGATCGTGGCCGAGCGCGATCGCCTCGGTCAGATCCTCGTTCAGGCCGAGCGCCCGTGCGATCGTCCGCGCGATCTGCGCCACCTCGAGCGTGTGCGTCAGGCGGGCGCGGTAGTGGTCGCCCTCGGGAGAAATGAAAACCTGCGTTTTGTTGGACAGGCGGCGGAACGCCTTGCTGTGCAGGATGCGGTCGCGGTCGCGCTGAAAGCAGGTCCGGTACGGACAGGGCTGCATTTCCTGCTCGCGTCCCACGCTTTCGTCTGCAAACGTCGCCCACGGCGAAAGAATGTCGTGCTCCCTCGCTTCAAGCTGTTCGCGGATGGTCATATCAGCCCCTCCCCTCTATGCGGCGTCTATGCAGAAAAGGTCATATTATATATATACCGCGCAGGGTCTTGAAAATCTTTTTATTTCCGAAAGTTTTTCGAAAAAATTTTTGCTCTCCGTTATTTCACGCGGCGGCCCATGAATTTCGTCTCCATGACCTCGGCATAGACCGTGCCGGCGGTCGCCTCCGCGAGACCGGCGTTCAGCCTGTCCTCGCCGCCTGCCGGCAGGGTCACGGTCAGCGTGACATCCGCGCCGTAGTCGGTCTCCTCGACCGCGCAGTCATACTCCGGCAGCAGATGGGTCACGATGTCGTACAGGTTGTACGGGCACGCGATAAGCGCGACGGTATACAGGCTCATGCGCTGCACGCCCGCCGCCGCGACAGCGACCTGCGCGCCCTGCGTATACGCGCGGACAAGACCGCCCGTGCCGAGCAGGATGCCGCCGAAATAGCGCGTGACGACGCACACGCAGTCGGTCAGGTTTTCGTGGCGCAGCACCTCAAGGATGGGCATGCCGGCCGTGCCCTGCGGCTCGCCGTCGTCCGAATAACGCATGACGTTGCCCTCGCGCAGGATGTAGGCGTAGCAGTTATGCGTCGCGTCCCAGAAGGTCTCGCGCATCTCCTTGATCTTCGCCACGGCGTCCTCCGCCGTTTCCACGTGCCACAGCCGTCCGGTGAACTTGGAGCGTTTTTCTTCGAATTTATCCTCGCCGAAATCGGCAAAAGGCACAAAGTAGTCTTTTTCCATCAGCCGTTCCTTTGCATAATCAGGAAATCTCTTTTATTCGTTGTCGATGATATAGGCGGAAACCCTGCCGCAGGTCTTGTCGTCCACGACCGCCTCGATGACCGTTCCCTCGGCGGCGTAGTCGGTGGACTCGATCTGCGCCTCCCGGTGCAGCATATCGAGCACCGCGCCGTCGCTGTACGGAATGCAGAGCTTCACCCGATGCTTTCCCTTGCCGAGCGCCTTTTCGATGGCGGCGAGCAGGTCGTCCACGCCCGCGCCGGTCTTTGCCGAAATCTTCACGCCCTCGTCCGGCCGGAAGAACGGGATGACGTCCGGAGCGCACTTATCCGCCTTGTTATAGACCATGAGGCGCGGAATATCCTGCGCGCCGAGCTGCGCGATGACCTTGTCGACCGTTTCCGCCTGCACCTGCCAGTCCTCGTCGGATACGTCTACCACGTGCAGCAGCAGGTCGGCGTAGGCAAGCTCCTCGAGGGTCGCCTTGAACGCCGAGACCAGATGATGCGGCAGCTTGCGGATAAAGCCTACCGTGTCGGACAGGAGAATTTCCTGCGTGTCGGAAATGCGCTTTTTGCGCGTGGTCGGGTCGAGCGTATCGAACAGGCGGTCATTCGCCTCGATGCCCGCGCCGGTCAGCGTGTTGAGCAGCGTAGACTTGCCCGCGTTCGTGTAGCCGACGATGGCGACCATGGGCAGCTCGGTCTTTTTGCGCTGGCGGCGCTGCACCGCACGCACCTGACGCACCTGCTCTAAGTCGCGTCTGAGCTTGTCGATGCGGCTGCGGATATGACGGCGGTCGCTCTCGAGCTTGCTCTCGCCGGGGCCTCGGGTGCCGATGCCGCCGCCGAGGCGGCTCATCGCCTTGCCCATGCCGGCCAGACGAGGCAGGATGTACTGGTACTGCGCCAGCTCGACCTGTAATTTGCCCTCGCCCGTCCGGGCGCGCTGCGCGAAAATATCCAGAATGAGCGCGGAGCGGTCGAGCACCGTGCGTCCGGTCAGCTCCTCGAGATTGCTCATCTGCGAGGGCGACAGCTCGTTGTCGAACAGAATAAGGCTCGCGTCGTTCGCCTCGGCGAGCGCCTTGACCTCCTCGGCCTTGCCCTCGCCGATGAACGTGCGTGCGTCCGGCGCCGGACGGCGCTGGAGCGTCATGGCGACCGCCTCCGCGCCTGCGGTCTCCGCCAGCGCGCGCAGCTCGTCCATCGTGCGCTCATCCGCCGCCTGATCGGCATTGAAGCCCGGGCAGGACAGGCCGACCAGAACGGCGCGCTCGACCTGCTTCTCTTCGGTTTCGTTGGTAAACGGCATGGTAAATCTCCTCCCTGCTGCTCTCGTACGTGTTTGTTAATACACCCATACGCAAAATCGTTCAAGGCTTGATTTTCTGCGCATTTCGTGGTGTTATAAGCACAGAAAAAGAAAATTTTCTTCGCTGCGATCCGGTTCCGCAGCGTTTTTTATATCCGGAAATCTGCTGCGGTCAGCGTCTGTGTTTCACTCGCAGGCTGAACAGCACCACCGCCGTGCTCACCAGCGCACCGGCAATCCACAGCCACGGCGCCGGAAAGACTGCCTCCAGCCCTGCAAAAGGGCCCATCAGCAAAAGCACGACAGCGAGCAGCAGGCTGCTGTTCCAGTCGAACCGGGCAGCCGCGAAGCCTGCCATGAATACGAAAAACAGAACGGTGTATGCTGCAATGCCGGCGTTCGGTACTTTTCTGCTGTACAGCAGCCAGTATCCGATATATAAAAGCGTGACAGCAAAGCAGAGCCATTGTACCGGCGTCGTTCTGCCGTGAAAAAGGAACCGGATATTGACAAGGGACGCGGCCGTATGCGCGGCGAACAGTCCCAGAGGCGACACGAGATTTCTACGCATTTCAAACACCTCCGCAGCTTCCGTTTTACAAAAATCACTTGATGTACAACGAAAAAGCCACCGAACGCATAACGTTTCGATGGCTTTTCGCATTACTTATCCAGATTGAAACGCTTCTTGAAGCGATCAACACGTCCGCCGGTGTCTACCAGCTTCTGCTTACCCGTGAAGAAGGGGTGGCACTTGGAGCAAACGTCAACGACGATATTCTCCTTGGTGGAGCCGGTCTCAATGACATTGCCGCAGGCACAGCGGATCGTGGTCTGCTTGTACTCGGGATGGATGCCCTGTTTCATGTTGTTTCACCTCTTTCCACGGATATGTTTACATATCTCCAACAGTCGTAAAATTATCTTACCACAGGTTTGGATAAAATGCAAGCATTATTTTTCATAAATTAAATTTTCTTCTTTCCAACCCTCGAGCACGGGGATCATGGAAGACGCCAGCTTCTTTGCGCCTGCCAGGTCATGCAGCAGATAGTTGCCGCATTCGATGCGGCTCGCGCCCGGGATCTCACCCTCATAGGCCGCGATGAACGCCATGCTCTCCTGCACGAGCGCGATCGCGTCGGACGGCTTCATGTCGCGCACGAGGAAGTAAAAGCCGGTCTGGCAGCCCATCGGGCCGCAGTAGATGATGCTGTCCGCAAAACGGGAGTTGCGCGCGTAGGTCGCGAACAGGTGCTCAAAGGTATGGCCTGCGGCAGGCTCGATATAGGTGCCCGCGTTCGGATAGACCATGCGGATGTCATAGGTGGTGATGTCGCCGTCGATGCGCGAGGTGTACATGCCCGGCTTCAGTTTGTCGTGATTTACCTCAAAGCTTGCAATTCTTTTCATGCCTTTTTCTCCTTTTCAGTTCCAAGAAAACGAAGTTCGGTGCGGTATTCGCGCCAGAGCAGGATATACGAGATGAAGAACGACGCAACCTCCGCGATCGGGAACGCATACCAGACGGCATTCAGGCCGAACATCCGGCCGAGCATCCAGGCCGCGGGCAGGATAACGACGAGCTGACGGCAGACCGACACGATCAGACTGTTCATGCCGCGCGCGGTCGCCTGGAACAGCGTCGAGTTGATGATGCCGAAGGCCGCGCCGAGGAAGGACAGGCTGATGGTCCTGAGCGCCGGAACGCCGACCTCGATCATCTCCTGTGCTGCCGCCGCGTCCGTCCTGTCCACGAACAGCATGAGCATCTGCTCGGGCAGCAGCTGGAACAGCACCAGACCGAGCGCCATGATAACGACCGCCGCGGTCAGCGTGATCCGGTACGCGCCCATCAGACGCCGGCGGTTGCGTGCGCCGTAGTTATAGCCCATGACCGGCAGCGCGCCCTGGTTGAGGCCGAACACCGGCATGAATACGAATGTCTGGAGCTTGAAATATACGCCGAGGACGTTGACCGCCGTCTGCGAAAAGGCGATCAGAATGCCGTTCATGCCGGCGGTCATGACCGAGACCACGCTCTGCATGACGATGCCCGGCAGACCGACGCGGTAGATGTCTCCGACCGTGCCGCGGTTCCATTTGAACGCCTTCATATTGACGTTCAGCACCTTCTGATGGCGGAACACGCCCCAAAGGCCGAGCGCCATGCCGAAGATCTGGCCGATGACGGTCGCGAGCGCCGCGCCGCGGATGCCCAGCTCCGGGAACGGGCCGATGCCGAAGATCATCAGCGGGTCGAGGATGATGTTGATGATCGCGCCGGCCAGACCCTGACACATCGGGATGATCATGTTGCCGCCCGACTGCTGGATCTTCTCGCACATCATGGAGATCAGCACGAAAATGCTCATGCCGACCGCGATATGCGAATACTGAACGGCGTTTGTCGACACGGCCTCGCTCGCGCCGAACGCACCGACAAACGCGCCCGACAGCCCCCAGCCGATGATGAAGAACGCGATGCCGCCGATGACCGAAAGCGCCACGCCGTGCTCCGCCGCCAAGTCCGCCGCCTCCTGCCTTCTTTCGCCCAGACGACGCGCGATGAGCGAGTTTACACCCACGCCTGTGCCGACGCCGATCGCAACGACCAGCATCTGGAGCGGATAGACGAGCGAGACCGCCGCAAGCGCATCCTGCGAATACTTCGCGACAAAGATGCTGTCGACGATGTTGTACAGTGCGTTGATGATCATGGAGATCATCGCCGGGAGCGCCATCGAAAAGATCAGCGGCCCCATTTTCGCGGTTCCCATTTTGTTCTGCTGTTCCAAATTTACCCTCCTTAGACAAACAAACCGCGTCAGATATGCGGTATCTGACGCAGTCGGTGATTTATTTCTTCTTATGTATAGTGTAAGACATTATCCTGCATAATGCAAGAGTTTTCGCTGCATTTCTGCAAAACCGTGTTTTTGTCCAAACCGCAGCCTTCTTCCGCCGCTCCCTACAGCTTTCCGTCAAGCTCGTCGAACGAGCGCTCGACAAAGATGTCGCTGACGCTTCGAAGCTCGGCTTCCCCGTCGGCGTAGGCCGCCTCCGCCATGCCGCACAGCTGAAAGCCTGCCCTGTGCGCGGTGACGCCGGCGTAGGGCGCGTCCTCGAACACCATGCACTCCGCCGGGGCAAGGCCGAGCCGGCGCGCGGCCTCCAGATAAATATCCGGCTCGTATTTTGGCACGCCCACATCCTCGATCGTGAGCATGAACGAGAAATACTGCATCATGCCGCGGTCGAGGAGGGCCTTTTCCGCGTGGCGGCGCGCGGTCAGCGTCGCGATCGCCATTTTTACGCCCTTCCTGTGCATCCGCTCAAGAAACTCGATCACGCCCGGCTTTGGCTTTGCGATGGTCTCATAGCGCGAGGTGATGAGCTCGTCCATGCCGTCCAGCATCTGCTCACGCGTCAGCGGCAGCTCGGGATGGCGTGCGAGAAAGTAATCCGCGACCTGCGGCTGCGAAAAGCCCTCGCACGCCGCGAAATCCTGATCTGTGATATGCAGGTCAAACTGCTTGAGGTAGTTCTGTGTCAGGCGTTTCCATACCGGCATCGAGTCGAGCAGCGTGCCGTCCATGTCGAAAATCGCACCTTTGATATTCTGCATTGGGATAATTCCTTTCGGGGAAGGCGAAGCGCGTTTCCCTGCTTACTTGGTTTTTCTGTCGATAAAGCGCGGCTTGAGCTTGGAGTACAGGATCTTCTGCTCACTGTACAGGCCGTAGTAGCCGCTGAGCATGTACGCCACCGTGACGGGCAGCGCGAAAAGCGCAAGGCTCTGACCGCCGAACAGCTCATACGCCAGCAGGATGGAGGTCAGCGGCGAATTTGTCACGCCGCAGAACACCGCCGTCATGCCGAGGCCCGCCGCAAAGGACGGTGCAAGTCCGAAAAATCCGCCGTAGGCCGCGCCGAACGTCGAGCCGATGAACAGCACGGGCACGATCTCGCCGCCCTTGTAGCCGACGCCGATCGTGATAGCGGTCATGACGAGCTTGATGAAGAAGGCTGCATACGAGGCCTCGCCCGCCATCGCGCGTTCGATGACCTGCGTGCCCGCGCCGTTGTAGTCGCGCGTGCCGAGCAGCAGCGTCAGCACCACAACGGCCGCGCCGCCGGCGGCGATGCACACATAGCGGTTCGGGAACCACTTCTTGAACAGATGGCCGACGTTATGGAACACGATGCACACGAGCGCCGCAAGACCGGCGCACGCCGCGCCGAACAGCAGCAGCTTCGCGATCAGCAGCGCATCCGCCTCCTGCGGAATGCCGGAAACGGCAAACGCCGTCGCCTCGCCGCCGAGGAAAATCGAAAACCGCTGTGCAATGACCGACGCGAGCACGCACGGCAGCAGCGCCGCATAATACATCACGCCCACGCTCACGACCTCCATCGCGAACACGCTCGCCGCGAGCGGCGTGCCGAACAGCGCCGCAAAGCCTGCCGCCATGCCGCACATGGTGATCGTGCGCGAATCCTTATCGTCCAGATGCATGAGGTGGCCGATATTGCCCGAAATCGCGCCGCCGAGCTGAATGGCCGCGCCCTCGCGGCCTGCCGAGCCGCCACACAGATGGGTCAGCACCGAGGTGATAAAAATGCTCGGCGCGAGCCGCAGCCGCACCGGATGGTCCTGCCGCACCGAGGTGAGGATAAAGTTCGTGCCGCGCTCGAGCGGCATATCCATCCGGCTGTACCAGAACGCGATGAACAGACCGGCGAGCGGCAGAAAATACAGCGTCCACCCGTGTTCGGTGCGCATTTGGGTCGCCCAGCCGAGCGCGTGATGGAAGGCTGCGCCGACTGCGCCGGCCACGAGGCCGATAATGATCGAGAAAATGCACCAGCGGATAAACGCGCCGAGATTGCGCCTGATGCGGTAATATGAGCCGTAGATACGGCGAAGCAGTGCCTTTCTGTGCGACATGCCGTTCGTCCCTTTCTGTTTCTCTCTTTTTCCGAGACTGTCGAAAAACTGCGTTTTTCCGACAATCTGCGTTCTGGCTGCGCAGAACACGAGTCGTCCGAAAGTTCCCATGCGGAAACTTTCTCCCTCTTA
>ERZ837910.276-NODE-276-length-80297-cov-9.606927_pt1 | contig 80297 bp, 68 predicted proteins | sample MGYA00519940_ERZ837910 | MGnify/ENA primary metagenome ERZ837910 (study PRJEB31850, sample SAMEA3708825) | human gut metagenome | biome: human gut; feature: human-associated habitat; material: faeces | place: China | collected 2014 ... | reverse complement strand
ATAATACGTTATACACTCGTAAATTAAGTTGGCATGTTTTGACCCCAACATCATTGTATAGAAATAATACGTCCTGTTTCAGCCATCGTTCTATGTGAGATTGAGAGCACTGTTCTGTCCTTTGACACATTTTTCAATGCCTGTAAAACCGTCTTTTCCGTCTCGGCATCGAGATTAGCCGTTATCTCATCAAGCAGTAGGAGCTCCGGCTCTGCCGCCGCGGCTCTTGCAATTGAAAGAAGCTGCCACTGTCCCTGCGAGAATAATCCGTGAGTGCACACTGTATCATATCCGTTCCCAAGCTTCATTATCGTATCATCCAGCCCCGCGAGCCTTGCAGCAGCTTTTACGGCATCGTCCGTAATCGACTTGTCAAACAGCGTTATCTGCTCTTTTACCGTCCCCGGAACCATGTGGAATGACTGTTCAACATAGCCGAACAGTCTTCTTCTCCGGGAATCCTCAATGGTTGACGCTGGCATTCCATTTATGAGCACGCATCCGCTCTGCGGTTCGTATAAGCCAAGCAGAAGCTTGAATATTGTACTTTTTCCCGCACCTGTTCTTCCTGAAAGTGTGGCCTGTTCTCCCTTTCTTATTGCAAAGCTCACATTGTCGAGAACCACATGCTCATCATAACCAAATGTGACATTCTTAAGTTCAACCACCGGTTGTCCATTCAATTCCTCCTGATTTTCAATGCTGTTTCCGGAAATATTTTCTTCTTTATTTTTACCTTCTTTATCTTCGCTGTCAACACGCTCCGCAAGCCTGCTTTTAGTACCATCGTACTTGTTCTTCTCAGGAAGCTCCAGGAACTCATTTATCCTCTTTATGCCGGCGAATGCGGACTGGATTGTCTGTATTTCCATTCCAAGGCTCTCCACAGGTGAGAAAATCTCTGATATATAGTTGATTACAGCAACTGCTGTACCTGCAGACATTCCGAAGAACGCAAGCACACCCGTATTCCCGGACGCAGACAGAAGCATTACAACAGCAACAACCACCGCGTTGAGTATCAGTATGACAGGTGAGTATACAGCATCATAGAAATTGGTCTTCTCCATAGCTCGGTAGCTCTGCCCGATATATGTGTCATACTTTTCCTCCATATACCGTTCCTTCCTAAGGCAGTGGATTGTCCTTATATTATGGATTGTCTCAGGAACATGACCGGAAGCCCTGCCGACTGCCCTTCTGTTTTCAAGCTGTGAGGCAAGCATGTTCTTCTGCACATATCCGGTAAACAGAAACAACACCGGCAGCAGCAATAAAAGCACAATCGCAAGCCCCATATTTTTAACCCATATAACCACAATAATACTGATTATCCTGCATACGTCGGCGAACATGCTTATGATTCCCGATGTGAACAGATTCTCAACTGTATCGACATCACCGACGAACCTTGACACAAGATTTCCCGGTTCCTGCCTGTTGAGCTCATCCGCCGACAGCTTTATAAGCTTTTCCATGAGGCTGCTTCGCACAGCATGTGTTATCTTCTGTCCAAATACGGTGAGAAGTCCCTCCCTTGCCGATTCCATAATACCTGTCATCGCAAGCATAATAAAATAAAAAACAACCATCCTAAGTGGAAGTGTGCTTCCTGTTGTCAATGTATCGACTATATCTCCAAGTACAAGCGGTGGAATCAGCGCCAGCACTACCGCGCCCACAACCGCAATTAAAATGCCTGCGGAAAGAAAACCATAGCCTGTTACTGTATGTAAAATAATGCTTCCAACATGTCCGCCCTTTTTTCTGTCATTTTCACCAGACTTCATCCATACCGCCTCCCTTCTGGTCATTATAAAGCTTCGCATATTCAGGCACTCTGTGCATAAGCTCTTCATGCGTGCCTACCTCCGCTCTGCCGTTCTCAAGCCATATAATCTTATCCAGCTCCGGAAACATATACAGTCTGTGTGAGATAAGAAATACTATTTTATTCCCGGACATACTCCTCAGATTATCATAAACCTGTTTTTCCGTGTTCTTGTCAAGTGCTGAGAATGGGTCATCTAAAATCATGACCGGTCTTTCGTGACATATAGTTCTTGCAAGTGCCAGTCTCTGTGCCTGGCCGCCGGACAGCCTTACACCGCCTGTTCCAACCATTGTGTTCACCCCGGCTTCCATTGCTGCCACCTCACCATCGAAGCACACCTTCCCAAGAAGCTCCTTCTCGTCACTGTCATCGCCAAGAAGTATATTGTTCTTTATAGTATCCGCAAACAACTCCGTGTCATGCCCAAGATAGCCTATCATGCCCGCGCGCTCCACATCAGTAAGCTGCGAAAGCTCCCTGCCGTCAAACTTAATGCTGCCCTCATAAGGGTACTCACATAAAAATACCTTTCCAAAGGTCGATTTGCCGCATGCCACAGGTCCTGTTATACCTATCATCTGTCCAGGCTGTGCCTTGAAGGATATCTTTTCAAATATCTTTTCATCGTCTGCCATATTCGGATATCTGAAGCCAAGCTTATTCACCTCAAGCTCCTTAACAGCTGCTTTATCCGCCTGTATCACATTTCCGGCACCGGCTTTGCTCTCCGCATTTTCCTCTTCACGCTTCATAAGCGGCTTGATTCTCTTCCATGATACCTGTGCCTTATGAACGGCGTTAAAAAGCTTAGCCGCTTTTGATGACTTCACCGACAGCTTGGTAAAGCATGACAAAAATGTGGTGAATGCCGCGATATTCCATAGCTTCCAGCCTGTGCCAAGAACATTTTTTCCGCCAAAATACAGGATAAAGATAACTCCTATCATAGAAATAACCCTGTACAGCGGAGTCATCATCGTGTTCCATATATTTGCCTTCACAGCCGCCTTCTCATACGCCGACAGCCTGCTCTCATAATCGCTTCTTCTCTCCTCCTCACATCCAAACACTCGGTAGGTTATGGCATTTGAAGCCCTGTCAAGCGTCGCATCGCTCAGTATTCCCGACTGCTTCTTGTATGCTGCTCCTGTACGCTGAACCACAACCTTCATCTTCTCTGCAACAACATAAGAAATCGGAGGGAACACAAGACTTATGATTGCCAGTCTCCAGTCATACCACAAAAGCATACCCATATAGGCTGCCATCGCAACTCCGGTATCAAAAATCTCTGTTGTGAACTTTCTCATACCTTCCACGCAGTCATCTACATCAAGGATTGCCTTGGTCATGACATTTCCAACGCCCTCCTCATTTATCTCCTGCCTGCTCTTTCTCACAAGGCTTCCATACAGCACATGCTTCATCCTTCTGTTGACATTGTTCGCAAAACGTCTCACATAAAAACGCTTAATATACCTTGAACCCTGCACTATTCCTGTGACAACCACGTAGACAAGCACAAGGATGAGCATATCATTAAAGTTCTTCCTTCCGCCAAGAATGTCCACAAGGCAGCCTGTCATAAGACCCTCAAACCACGGACCCGCAAGAAGTCCCAGATTGTACACAAATCCCGACACCGTCACCGCTGTAAGAACTCCCCACTCAGCCTTAAAATAAGAACTTATCCTGTCTGCGTTAAAATTATCAGCATCAAAATTTTCTTTTTTCATAAGTCCTTTCTTCCTTGTCCTATTACTAAAAAAGATGTACTATCAACCAACCAGATGATAGTACATCTTTTTTATAATGTCAATCTATGATATAACGCAATTTACAGCTTGAACCTTATAGCTATTACTTCGCAATAATCTCCATGAGCTTGTTGCTTCTCTCGATAAATGCACTCATGCGCTCCGGCTTAAGAGGTGCGTGTGCAAGCTCTGCAAGATCATATAACTGCTCACAGAAGATTGCTGTGTTCTCTCCCTCCGGATTAGCCTCAACATACTGTACAAGTGGGTGCTTTGCATTGAGGACAAGTGTCTGTCCCTCCTGTCCGAACATTGAAGGATCCATGCCATACATACCGTACATCTTCATCATATCCTGCATACGCTTTGAATCCTCGGACACGGTAATCATTGAAGCAATCGACTCATTCTTCAGTTTTTCAAGCTTGACAGCAAGCTTATCGTTGCCAAGAGCCTTCTTAAATACTTCTGAGAGCTTGTCCTCTCTATCCTTGAGCGCCTTAGCCTCGTCCTCTGTCTGCTCCTCCTTAAAGGTCTCTGTAAGGTCGGAATCAATACTTAAGAACCTGACGCCCTCATTCTTCTGCTCAATATGATTGATGAATGCCGAATCAATGTTGTGTGTGAGTATAACAGCGTCTAAGCCTGCCTCCTTAAACATCTTTATATACTGACCCTGCTCTGTCTCATTCTTTACATAGAATACAGTGTTCTCATGCTTCTCCTTGTTCTCCTCAAGGCACTCAGGAAGTGTGAGATACTTGCCATCAAGGTTCTTAAAGAGGATATAATCCTTCATCTTATCATAGAACTTGTCATCCTTTAAGCAGCCGTACTTGATGAACGGGTTAATGTCATCCCAGTACTTCTCATAGTTCTCCTTCTCAGTCTTGTACATACCGGTGAGCTTGTCGGCAACCTTCTTGGTGATATAGTCGGAAATCTTCTTTACAAAACCATCATTCTGAAGTGCACTTCTCGATACATTGAGAGGAAGATCAGGACAGTCGATAACACCCTTTAAGAGCATAAGGAACTCAGGAATAACCTCCTTAATGTTATCAGCGATGAACACCTGATTGTTGTAAAGCTTTATTGTTCCCTCTATTGTATCATACTCAGTATTTAACTTAGGGAAATATAAGATACCCTTTAAGTTAAACGGATAGTCCATGTTAAGGTGAATCCAGAAAAGCGGCTCCTTGTAATCCTTAAATACCTTGCGGTAGAACTCCTTGTACTGCTCCTCTGTGCAGTCATTAGGATGCTTTGTCCAAAGAGGTGTTGTATCATTTATAGGAACCGGTCTCTTTACAATCTTAAGCTTCTTAGAAGCCGGAACTGTCTCAACTGTCTCCTTTGTTCCATCCTCCTTCTCAATCTCCTCAGTCTTAGCTTCCTCAACGATTGTCTCCACAACCTTATCTGTGTCAAGAAGCTCATCCTCGTTGATTGTCTGGTACTGCTCACCTGCGTCCGCATTCTCAACATATATCTCAACAGGCATGAAGGAACAATACTTCTCTATAACTTCCTTTGCACGGTACTCATTGGCGAACTCATTGCACTCCTCAGACAGATAGAGAGTAATCTCAGTACCTCTTGTTGTCTTAGTACCCTCTTCCATATCATACTCTGTACCGCCATCGCACTCCCAGTGAACAGGCTTAGCTCCCTCCTGATATGAGAGTGTGTCTATTGTGACACGGTCAGCAACCATGAATGCCGAATAGAAACCAAGTCCGAAATGTCCGATAATCTGATCCTCGTTAGCCTTGTCCTTGTACTTCTCAAGGAATGCCTCAGCTCCTGAGAAAGCTATCTGGCAGATGTACTCATTGACCTCGTCTGCAGTCATACCAAGACCATTGTCGATAAACTTGATTGTCTTATCCTTAGCACTTACAATAACCTTAACCTGATACTTGTTGTCCTCCGGTGCACTGTACTCGCCCATGAGTTCAAGCTTCTTGAGCTTCGTTATTGCATCACAACCATTGGAGATAAGCTCTCTGTAGAAAATATCATGGTCTGAATATAACCACTTCTTGATTATAGGAAAAATATTGTCACTGTTAATTGATAAACTACCATGTGTATTAGCCATTATCATAACCTCCGTATACTGAATTCATCATTTTTTATTTCACAATTTTATATAGCTGCACCTTATTTTAGCACTCTCAAGCTGCAACAGTTATATAGTAATACCTGTTTTTGTAAATGTCAACACTTTTTAGCACTCATTTGTCGCGACTGCTAATAATTTTATATTTTTTTAATATTTTCCCAATATATTGCCTTGTTTAATACACAATTTTGTCTTATACTTAACATAAAAATAATTTTAAAGGATTGACAATGAACAAGGATTTAGAATTTATCGATATCGACTTAGATAACAGCAGCACAAAGCCTGCCATAAAAGGAACCTCACAGAATAAAAATAATAGAAATAATGTATATAATGTAGACAATTCGAACAGTTCCGGCATTTCAGACAATGCAGGCAATTCAGATAATATAGCTACCGTAAATAATGCAGACAACAGCTACAACGCAAATACTGTAGATGACTATGACAGCGAATCAGATGACGATTTCCATTATAAAATATCAAATGAAGCCCTTGAGGAGACGGAGGATACAGATACAGATGATACCGACGATACACCTGATGATGCAAAAAAGAAGAGTCGCAAATCACATATCATGCGTGAGATAGCCAGCTACATATTCATTGTGGCGGCAGCATTCGCACTTGCCTGCCTGTGTAACCGCTTTCTGATAGTCAACGCAAGAATACCTTCCGGCTCCATGATTCCCACAATCACTCAGGGAAACAGAATCATAGGCAACAGACTTGCATACATAAAATCAGAGCCACGCCGTGGTGATGTTGTAGTCTTCTACTACCCTGATGATGAATCGCAGAAATTCATCAAGAGAATCATCGGTCTCCCCGGAGAAACCATTTTCATTTCCGATGGTATTGTATATATTGACGGACAGCCTCTTGATGAGAGTGCCTATCTCACTGCGGAGACCTACGGTGTGAGTGGTCCATTCACAATTCCCGATGACTGCTATTTCATGATGGGTGATAACCGCAACAGTTCAAACGATTCGCGTTTCTGGACAAATCATTTCGTACATAAGGATAAGATAATAGCCAAAGCTCTTTTCTGTTATTATCCTTCATTCCACGCAATTCACTAGGCATATACCTATCAGATGTACAGCCAACAGAATATATAAGCTATGGCAAAAATAACCTGCCCACAATCACATAGGCAGGTTATTTTCATTAATATCATTTTTCTTACATAATGCATTTGTAAACGCATATTATGATTCGTTAATGTCATTTTAAGCTACAATGCATGTCTTAACACATGTCAATTCATAGTGTCCTTCAGTATCCTTATTCCTGTGAACTGAGCTTCTCCCATTGTCTGTCATCTATAATCAGCTCAACGCCATCCGAAAAATCTCCAAGGTGTTTTTCAAACTGCTCATTGCGCCTTTTCTGAATTATGCTCTCCGTCTGGCTCTCCGCCTTCCCTGTGACATTGTCATCTATGCAGTAAATCAGATACCAGCCATTGGTACAGCTTACAATATCGCTAATCTGTCCGGTGTCAAGATTAAAAGCCGCATCCTCAAAGCTCTTTTCAAGTTCTCCCCGCCCTATCTGTGCAGTGTAATCAGGAATATCACTGTACTTAGAAACCAGTGCGGTAAAATCCTCCCCCGCTTGAAATTCCTCAAGCGCTTTCTCAAGCTTCTCTACCTTAGAAGAAGCATCCCCTGATTTATCAGAATATATGTACTGTATCCTGATAACACGCGCTTCATCTACACTCACCTGCGTATCTACACTTCTTGTAAGCTCATCATACACCTTATCCGACAGAACCATCATCGCAAAAAGCTTCCTAAGCTCATCCCTTTTTATATAAGCTATATCCTCTGAATGTTCATCATAAAAAGCATCCGCCCGGGCTGTGCAGTCTGCCAGCTCAGAATCACTCAGTGCGATATGCTTATCATCGGCAAGCATATTCACAAGCACAAGCCTGGCTGCCATATCTAAGACCATATTATCGACATGAGCTTTAAAAGAACGATTTGCAAGCTCCATAGTCCAGATATCGGACGTAAGTGCATTTTCATATCCGGTTCTGACAGCCTCAAGGAGCACCCGCACCTGAGCAGATGTTATATATTCATCCCCGCCTCTTATTACAGCTTCATCCCCGGAGCCGGTTGTAAGTGTAAATGTATATCCATTTATAGTCGCCTTAGTTCTGCCTGAACTACACCCACAGCTGCAAAATACAGTGAATATAAGGATACACAGACATAATCGTACTCTTATTCTAGCCTTCAACATAAAGATATCTGCCATCCGGCAAAACAAATACTTCTAATGCATCGGAAGCATCCCCCATCTCCTCGTCATCTATTCCCTCTTCTCTCCAGAAGTCCCTAAGCTCCTTCTCCGAATTAAAAACCTGTGCAAAACAATCCTCAAGGAATTCCATTGCCTCATCCACCGTCTCCGCAACAGGCTCATCAAAAAGCCTGCCCTGATCCTTTAAAAATACCTCTGCACACATTTCATCAATCTCGTTCATATTAAAACCTCCACATTTTTTACTTCTCAAGTTCTTCAATTATAGCAATCAGGCTGTTCTCAACGCACTCTGTCTCATACTGTGCGTATTCCTTTACCTTTTCTACAGCCTGCTTCATGACAACAGGATGACCGACAGCCTGAAACATTTCTATGTCATTGAAATTATCTCCGAATGCAACGCACTCTTCAGCATCAAAATGCATAAGACGCTGTATCGTTTTTATAGCGCTGCCCTTATTAACCCCTTGTGCCGTGTAATCAAGCCACTGCTTTCCCGACACGCATGCCTGTGCACGTCCGGCAAATTCATTAAGAAAAAAATCCTGCGAATTCTGAATCCCGGCAGGGTCATATACAGATATCTTCACATAATCCTCTCTTATATGCTCTAAATCATCCACCAGACATATATCATTCCTCACAATATCTCTCATTCTGACAAGATATGCCTCCGACTTAGGCTTAAGGTACGAAGTCCTCTCCCCTGAGACAAGCACCTCGCACTGTCCAACCCCGGTTATAGCTCTTATAATCTCTCTGCCAAGCCCGGTATCCATAGGAGTCTTATCAACAAGCTTATCCTTATATATGATGACTGAACCATTTTCACAAATATACATCATATCATCCGCCACATCGCCAAAAAGCCTCTTAAGATTCGGATATTGCCTTCCACTCGCTGCACAAAAAATAATTCCATTGTCATTAAGTCTCTTTATAAGCGGTATGAGTTCCTGTGACACCTTCTGCGCACCATTTAACAGAAGTGTGCCATCTAAGTCGCTCGCAATAAATTTTATTCTTTTCTCTTTCACTTTAAAACCACCTGTACTGCATTATTTCCCGATAATCAGAAAATGCATTCCCTCATAATTCTTCCTATCGGGAGCCCGACAACATTGTTATAATCCCCATCAATCTTTACAATAAATTCAGCAAACAAGCCCTGAATTGCGTAGGAACCAGCTTTATCCATCGGCTCTCCTGTCGCAACATAAGCCTCAATCTGCTCATCCGTCATCGGTGCGACATAAACTTTCGTCTCCTCGACGAAAGTCCTGGTCTGTGCAATTCCTTCCTTAAGATATACCAGTGAAACTCCCGTGTATACACTGTGCTGCTTTCCCTGAAGGAGCTTAAGCATTCTCACAGCGTCATCCTTATCCTTCGGCTTTCCAAGTATCTCATCCTTATATGCGACAATGGTGTCTGCGCCTATAACCAGCACATTCTGTCCGTCACCATCGTTCCCACTCTTATCATCAGATAGCGAATCCATAGCTGCCTTGTACACCAGCTCCCTCGCCTTCTGCGATGAGAGCTCCATGACTATCTCCCATGGAATCTTACGCGTGATTACCTCTTCGCAATGGCTTGGCATAACTTCAAATTCAAGTCCCATCTGCTTTAAAAGTTCCTTGCGTCTTGGTGATGCGGACGCAAGAATTATTTTGTTCATATCGCGGATCGTCTTCATCCGATACATCCTCCAAAATACCTATGTTTATCATTTTCTATGTTTATCATTTTCTATTCTTATCAGAATGATTATAATGCATACTCACATAACCGTCAATTCATAAATAAATAGAAGAGTGCATGAAAAATGTAATCCATTCTTCACACACTCTTTAAAAGACTTAGCTTTCAGGCATTTTCTTCAAGCTCCACATCGTCCAGCTTGACGTCTATGCCTCTTGTCTCAACCGGGGTCGAAAACACAATCTGGGTGCTCGTCCTTCCGAATTTCTGGAGCTGTCCGATAAATGTATCAAGCTCCTGCGTGCTTGGAAACATCACCTTAAGCAGCATTGAAAAATCACCTGTTACGCAGTTACATTCAACAACATTCGGACATGCCTTTACAAACGGGTAAAACTCCGGCTTCTGTGTCGGCATGACATCCAGATTGATAAATGCCGTTATATGGTATCCCAGCTTAAACGGATTCACCTTTGCCTCATAGCCTGAGATAATCTGCTCCTTCTCAAGCCTCTCAATTCTCGCCGAAACGGCAGGTGAGGATAAAAATACCTGCTCCGCCAACGCCTTCAACGGCATTCTCGCATTCTTCTGAAGTAGTGTAATTATTTTTTTATCAATTCTGTCCATATAAGCATTCCTCCGAAAATAAAAAAGACAATATCTCCGCCAGCTTAATAAAAATAAGCACATACGGCAAATATTGTCTTCTTTGACATTTGATATTAATTTTTTAAACTTAAATACATAATACATTACATTAATTAAAATATCAAGTTTTTTTTATAATTATTTTGTCCCGATAAAATTTTATCTGCATCCATTATTTGATGACACTGTAAAATCATTCAAACCGAATTTCAAAACTACCGCATATCCCATAAGCCTCCGCCTGATTATGATTGATTTTTCGTCATGTATATGATATTTTGTAATGGAAACAGCTTCAGACACCAGAATATTTCTAAAAAGAATAATATAGCACCCTACATTATCGGTGCAGAAAGAGGAGAATATGTCTAACAAAAATAATAATGAGGATTACATGAATGAGTTTGAGGAGGGTACAGTAACACTTTCCCTCGATGACGGAAAAGAAGTAGAATGTGGTATCGTTGCAGTATTCCCTGTCGGTGAGCAGGATTACATCGCGCTTCTTCCACTTAACGATGAGGATGCAGGCGATGGCGAGGTATACCTCTACCAGTATTTTGAGGATGAGAACGGAGAGCCATCTCTCGGCAATATTGAGGATGACGAAGAGTATGAGCGTGTTGCGGATGCCTTCGATGAGCTTATGGATGAGGATGAATACGCAGAGCTCTTAGCAGACGATGAGGATGAGGAATAATCCTCACCCTGGAAAACATTACCCTGAATAATTGGTACCTGAGCGGTTCCATCTGTAACCACTTGTGCCCCTGTTAAAGCCTCCGCCAGCGGGGGCTTTTTCGTTGTCCTTTGGCTTCTGCGCTGTATACAGACCAGCCTCTATGAGGAATCTGCTCACCTCAAGATTCTTATTGTACTTCTCGCCCGCACTATATATATACAGCCGGCTCTTTGCACGCGTCATTGCCACATAGAACATTCTGCGCTCCTCCTCGATGTCTGAGTCAAGCACAGCCTTTCTGTGCGGGCATACCCCCTCATTGGCATCTATAATGAAAACCGTGTCAAACTCAAGTCCCTTGGAGCTGTGCATTGTAGTCAATGTAACCCTCGGCACGCTTTTGTCCGGAACCTCATGTACACGCTGTCTGTATTCGCTCACCGCCCTGTCCCACTCCACAAAGGTATTGTGTTCTCTCGCACTCTCATGGATGTCATTTAAAACATCGAACAGTTCATCCTGCTGAATGTGATGGTTTAACGCATAGTCCGCAATGTACCCATCATATCCTATTCCGCGTCTTATATAGTTGACAGCTGCGTATGGGTTAAGCTTTGCCACCATGGCAAGGTCATCCTTTAATTTCATTATGCGCTCCACCATCCACTGCTTGTCCTCATAGTATGAGCACAGCTTATCAAGGTCTATCTCCTCGTCTGTGAGATAATCCCTGCCTATGTATCTCTTCGGCTTATTGCACACCGAAATGAAATCAGCCCTGTTAGCAGTGCCAAGAGCCAGCCTTATGTATGCAAAAATATCCTTGGCTATCCAATGCTCAAACATATCCGGCAGCTTATCCCTTATCTGAAACGGAATCCCATTCTCCATGAGCCTTCTTACCAGCGAACCGATTCCCGCTGAGGTTCTGTACAGTACAGCTATGTCACTGTAGCTTTTCTTCTCCCCATGCACAAGCGCCTTTATCCTCTCGCACACCTCGGCGTACTCATCGATAAAATCCCTGGTCTGCCTCACAATCACGGCTCCGCCACCCTGCTTGTCCGTTCTTATATTCTTCTTGTATCTTTTATTGTTGAATCTTATGACATCTCCCGCCGCCTTCACAATCTCCGGTGTGGAGCGGTAGTTCACATCAAGCACAACCTTACCGGCATTTCTGTAGTCATTGCCGAAGTTGAGCATGATATCCGGCTTGGAGCCTCTGAAGCCATAGATGCTCTGGTCATCATCCCCGACAATGAACAGATTATTCTCCGGCTGTGCAAGAAGCCTTATTGTGTCATACTGAATCTTATTGATATCCTGAAACTCATCGATAAGGATATACTTAAACTTGCTCTGCCATGCAGAAAGGATGTCCCTCCGCGCCATGAGAAGCTCGTAGGTATAGCACAGCATATCCTCAAAATCTATCTTTCTGCTGCCGCGCAGCTTACCGGAATACTCCTCATAAATGCTCCTGAATACATCCGAAGGACAGTTGGTTGAATAGTAATTCTCTATGGCGATTCTGTCCGACTTGACACGGCCTATCTCACCAAGCACATTCCCGACAAACTCACGCTCATCCTCAATGTCCAGCTCATGCCTTGTAATCGCATTTTTAACAATGGAATATCTTTCCTCTTCCTTCACGATGTTCGATGCTGAAAGGTTGTAGGCATGCTTTAATATAGTAAAAAATACCGCATGAAATGTTCCAAACGTCACGTTTCTGCCTCTGTTATCATCCATAAGCCTGTAAAAGCGTTCCCTCATCTCCTCCGCAGCAGCTTTCGTAAACGTAATCACAAGAATATTAAGCGGATTGACTCCCTGTTCAATCAAGCGCTTAACCCTCCTTGTGATTACAGTAGTCTTGCCTGAGCCAGGTCCTGCAAGCACCAGCATAGGTCCCTCTATATGATTGATTGCGTTATTCTGTGCGTCATTAGACTGCATATTACCCCTCATTTCTCCTAGGAATTGCTGTATAGTATCCATATATATGTGTATCTTAAAACATTCTACCCACCATGCGCCGGCATGTCAAGCTATGCAGGCTTATATAAATACATACCGGCGCATATCATGACATACTGGCGCATATCATGACATACTGACGCATATCATGACATACTGACGCATATCAGGACATACCGGCGTATATCAGGACATACTAACGTATGCAACAGTGCCCTGACTCATGCCACTTCATGTCCTGACATGCCGGTGTTTAGTCATGCTATGATATGGCAGAAAAACGAAGCCTGCATTCTTTTTAGCTACAGCAGGCTCCGTCTCGTGGTTATCAATAAATATTCAGATCAGTAACCGTTATCTGCTCACAAATGTAGCACATTCTGTCTCAGAAGATATCATAGCATGTGTCCCGGTCACATCGACATGCTTTGCTGTACAGTTCTTATCATCATTGTAACGGCACTTAACCGCATCGCAGATGATATTTGTCACCCTCTTAGGCTCACATTCGCATGCAGATGTCACTCTTGGGCTTCCGCATTCGCAGAATGAGGCACAACAGGTAGCTGATGAACTCTCAGCCATTGTTCCTTCCACCTTGATTCCGTCTCTCTTACAACAATTACAGTCATTGTATGCACAACTCTTTACACCGCAAGCTAAATCATTCATGTCCACACCTCCAATAATAATATACAACGAAAAATCATTGCATGATTAGTATGGAACAGAATTCGTTTTTTATTCCTGAACAGTGACAATTTTCTTAAATATATGTATTGATGTCAGATTTCATATAATTAAGCGTATACATATTTTATCAAACATTGAGTCCATGAATCATCGTTATTTCAAAACAATTTATCAATAAGCATGAATACTCCGAACAAAACAGGCTGGTGCGCAAGATATATTATCATGGTATGTCTTCCGATAAAAGCAAGCGGTCTGCAAAAATTATTGTATAAAAATCCCGGAAGCTTTTTACTTTTTAAAACATAACCACCCATTGCACCCGACAGGAACAAAAAGCCCCACGGAATAACCGGATAATAGTCGGCGGAAAACAGCTTCTGCGAAAATCCCATTATGTACAGAAATATATTTTTTCCTCCATAGAGGAAGCCCGGCATAGGAATGCGCCGGTACATAAGCTGTATATAACCATCATATATATCCCTGCATACAACAAACAAAAACAAAAATACTAACATCCATATAAGACGTCCATACACTTTTTCTTTGTCAAATGCTTCCCTTTTCACAGCCTTTTTTCCGGATATATAACCGCATAGTCCATATATAACCATCATCGTTCCAAGAAGATGAAGGATACCGAAAATAATCGTCTGCGAAGGCATTATAGCTATAGTCACAACAGACAACAGCAAAGCTATAGCAACCGTCTTTACGCCCCTTTTCAGATTGCTGCGCGAAAAATTACATGATATGCCCGATATCAATATAAGTGAACCGGACATGCAGTCGCGTATGGTAGAAAACCAGTCTGAATACAGATATGGTATCTCATGGCCTAAAATATCATTCAAATCATACATGAAATGGTAATAGACAACATATATTATCAGTATTCCCCTTATTATATCAAGAAGATGTATTCTGTTATTTTTATCTTTTCCTGTCAAACGGTTCATCCCAATCCTCATTTTTCTTTAAAATGGACTGTTATTTCATATCCTCCCGGACAAAAGCCTTCCGTATCTCCACACCCATCTGTCTGCAAGTCATGCCGGAATATAGGACATCTATATTTAACATGTTATCACAATGTATCATCTTTAGCAACATAATATTCCGGGAAACTTCACAGAACAGTGACTAATTACACAGATCCAAATTAAAAGCTCCATTTTAACAGGCTGTCCATGCCGGCATTTTCCACCCACATTTTTCCGGACAATATAAAATGATTCGGATACCAAAACATCCCCATTTTAGCTATGAGTGTATAACGTATTATATCTATGCATATCAGAATAAATTAACTTCAAAAATAAATGTAATGCGTTGACTTTTCATTCACGCTGTTATAAACTGTTTTAGTTCCTGCAATACAGGAACTGTGATATCATAGCGGTTCAGGCATTATTCTTAATGTCTGCTAAGAGGGAATCAGGTGGAAGGCCTGAACGAACCCGTCGCTGTATAGGAATAGTCCGTCCAACGCTTGTGCCGTGTAAAAGTCACTGGGTTATTTTCCCGGGAAGACGTGGATGGGTGCCATGTCCTGAGTCAGAAGACCTGCCCTATGTAAATAAATATATGTCTGCGTGGATCCGGACATTATTTCATCACGCAAAAATACAATCTATTATTTAAGGAGAAAACAAATGAGCAAAAAGAACAAAAAGATTTTATTCGGTGTTCTTGGCTTAGTTGTAGCTGTTGTAGTTCTGGCACTGCTCTACATCAACTTCAGACCTCAGCCAAAGGATGCAGGTGGCAGCAAAACCATCACATTAACTGTAGTATTCGCAGACGAAAGCACCAAGGAATTCACTATCAAGACCAATGAGGACTTTCTTCGCGGTGCTCTTGAGCAGGAGAACCTCATCGCAGGAGACGAATCCGATTGGGGCTTATACGTCAAGACTGTTGCCGGTGTGACCGCAGATGATTCCGCAAATCAGTACTGGGCACTCTATATCGGTGACGATTATTCCCAGACAGGCGTTGATACAACACCGGTCAACGATGGTGACTCCTTTAAGTTCGTAATTGAGTCATATTAAAATACCGTAAATTGTCATGAAATATACAACCTTTGAAATAGTAATACTTGGAATGCTTGGAGCTATCGCCTGTGTATGTCAGGTGGCTTTGAGCTTCCTTCCCAATGTAGAGGTTGTGTCCATACTTTTCATTGTTTATACCAAGGTCTTTGGAAAAAAGGCTCTCTTCCCGATATATGTATTTGTTCTTCTGGAAGGAATCTTCTGGGGCTTTGGAAGCTGGTGGATAATGTATCTTTATATATGGGCTGTTCTGTGGGGCATAACGATGCTGTGCCGCCGCAACGATTCCTCAATTACATGGGCTATAATCAACGGCGCTTATGGGCTTAGCTTCGGTGCACTGTGCTCCATCACGCAGGGTGTGATGTTCGGTATCGGTTCAGGCTTTGCTTATTTTATTAGCGGAATTCCTTTTGACATTACGCATTGTATAGGCAATTTTTTTACAGCATTGTTTCTGTATAAGCCTCTTACAATTTTGCTCTCAAAAGCAAGGAAAATGCTTGTAAAATAACACTTATTGACGTAAAATAAATATAAATCCGGGGTTGCCTTATCCGGCAGCCCCTTTTGTTTTACAGGATGATTCTATACTAATAATGTTGCTGCTTTTGTTCGCAGCAGAATCGAGGTTACTATGTCAGAAAAATATGTTGCATATGTCGGATCATATACACATGATTCAAGTAAAGGAATAACCATCTTAGATGTTGACAACGAAGCCGGACGAATGGCTTACCGTGAAGAGGTGATAGTCAACAATTCATCTTATCTTATTGTATCCCACAGTGGAAGGTATCTTTATTCTATAGTGGATGAGGGTATTGCCTCCTTCAAGATTCTTCCGGACGGAGGACTTGAGTACATGACCACCTCATCAATAAAGGGCATGAGAGGCTGCCATCTTTCAATGACAAAGGCAGATGACTATATATTCGTATCCGGTTACCATGACGGCAAGCTTACAGTCCTTCACGTAAACGAGGACGGAACCGTCGGCACTATAACAGATGAGATATACCACAAGGGAATGGGAAGTATCGCGGAGAGAAATTTCCGTCCTCACATCAACTGCTCCGTTCTCACACCTGATGAGGACTTATTATGTGTATGCGATATAGGTATGGATCAGGTCAAGCTCTATGATTTCAATAAGGCTACAGGCAGGCTCAAGCTGTCCGACATCATACGCTGCCAGCTCGAGTCCGCTCCGCGTGAGATTACCTTCAGCCCGGATGGAAAATTCGCCTATATCGTATGCGAATTGAAGAATTACATTGACGTATACAGGTATACCCCGGATGCCAGGACACGTTTTGAGTTCGTGCAGAATATCTTCACTGTCCGCAAGGGACATAAGGAGAATACCGCTGCTGCTGCAATTCAGGTATCCAAAAACGGCGATTATGTATTATGCTCCAATGCCGGCGACAATAGCGTTACAATCTATTCAACAGACAAGGAATCAGGTCTTTTAACCCTTAAGAACAGTCTTCCTATAAGCGGCGACTATCCTAAGGATATCAACCTGTTCCCCGATGAGAAACACCTTGTATCGGTTAACCATGAATCCGGTTCATTGACATTCTTTACTATCAACTATGAAAAGGGGCTTCTGGTAATGAACGGCAATCCGATAAAGATTGATACACCTAACTGTATCACAATACATAAGCTTGCATAATATTGAATTAATCAGACACTCCGTATTTTATAAAATGTAAAAAAATCATGGAATAAAAAAGCTGAGACAGTCCTTATATAAGCTGTCTCAGCTTTTTTGTATATTTTGACATTATTGTATGCCGCATTTTCTATATATGCAGAATTACTTTTTCTGTCCCTTGGAATCCCTTTTAGAAAGTCTCAGCTTTTTCAATGAGATATCCTTATCCCTGTACTGAATAGATACATCAGCCTCCTCTGGTATAATGTACACTTCGTCAACATTATCACTATCGTCAACCTTCATACCACGTACACCGACTGCGCTCTTCTTCTTCTCCGGTATCTCTTCAAGCATAAACTTAAGAAAATAGCCGTTCTCCGTCTGAAGCACAACACTCTGTGTATTCACTGTGCTGACAACCTCAATGCTCGTCACAAGGTCGCCCTCCATAAGCTTAGTGGCGGCAACTGTCCTCTTAGATACATCAAATTCCGAACCGTCAACAAGCTTCATCATAGCCTTCTTGGTTGTAAACAACAGCTTCCTGCCTGCAAGCAGACTGTTACAGCATAAGAATATAATCTCCTCACCCGCACTGCTGTAGTTGCCAAGGTTGTCAATAGGAGTTCCCTTGTCACGGAACTTCACAAACGGTATATCCCTCACCTTTATCTGATGGAGATTTCCATTGTCGGTAAAAATACATATCCTGTCTGTGTTCATACAGTTAAACACATACTTGTTCTCCGCATGAACCGCCTCCCTGTTTCTCTCATAGGCTGCCGTGTCTATGATCTTGGCATAGCCAAAACGATCCATGAGGAATACAACCTCCTGCTCAACAAGCTTCTGCTCCTCAAACACTGCTGCCTTTCCATCCTCTATGATTGTCCTTCTAGGGAGTGCATACTCCTTCTTGATATTGTCTAAATCCTTCTTGATAACCTTCACCATAGTTCTTCTGCTGTTCAGTATATCTTCGTATTCAGCAATCCTGGCAAGTGTCTCCTCATACTCCTTCTCAAGTGCAAGAATCTCAAGACCGATAAGCTTATAAAGACGAAGCTCCAATATAGCGCCTGCCTGTTTCTCGGTAAAATGGAGCTTGGAAGCATCCTTGCGTGATTTCTCAGTCTTAAAGCTAATACCCTCCGTATTTCCGGTAATCAGACAGTCCTTTGCCATCTTAAGGTTCCTGCTGCCCCTCAGTATCTCGATAATCAGGTCAATTATATTGCAGGCGCGTATGAGTCCTTCCTTAATCTCCTTATTGTCAAGTTCCTTATTCAGAAGCGTGGTATATTTTCTTGTAGCCAGCTCGAACTGGAAATCAATATGGTGTGTAATTATCTGCTTAAGTCCAAGTGTCTCCGGTCTTCCATCGACAATCGCAAGCATGTTAACGCCGAATGTATCCTCCAGCTTCGTCTTCTTATACAGCATATTGATGAGCTTATCTACGTCCACATTCTTCTTAAGCTCTAAGACAATGCGGATTCCCTCCTTGGAGGACTCATTGGATATATCCGTTATGTCCTGTGTCTTTTTAGTCTCAATAAGCTCCACAACATCTGATATGAACTTACCTATGCCTGCACCTATCATGGTATACGGAATCTCAGTTATGACAAGCCTATCCTTATCGCCCTTCTTAGCTGCCTGCTCGAACTCAACCTTGCCGCGGAGCTTAATTCTTCCCGTACCACTCTCATAAATATCAGGAAGCTCACTCTTATTTACAACAAGTCCTCCCGTAGGAAAATCCGGTCCTATAATATACTGCATAAGCTCCTGTGTTGAGATATCCGGATTATCCATACATGCTTTTACAGCATCTATAACCTCACCAAGATTATGGGTAGGTATATTCGTTGTCATACCGACTGCAATACCCTCAGAACCATTGACCAGAAGATTCGGAACCCTTACCGGAAGAACCACAGGCTCTTTCTCCGTCTCGTCAAAGTTCGGCATGAAATCTACCACATTCTTATCAAGATCGGCAAGATATACATCCTGTGTGAATTTCTTGAGCTTAGCCTCCGTGTATCGCATAGCCGCAGCTCCATCCCCTTCAATGGAACCGAAATTACCATGCCCGTCGACTAATGCCATTCCCTTCTTAAAGTCCTGCTCTAACACAACAAGTGTGTCATATATTGAGCTGTCACCGTGCGGATGATATTTACCCATCGTATCTCCAACGATACGCGCCGATTTACGATGCGGCTTATCATAGTTAAGTCCAAGCTGTTCCATCGCATAGAGCACACGTCTCTGCACAGGCTTAAGCCCATCGCGTACATCCGGCACGGCACGCGCCGTTATTACGCTCATAGAATAATCTATGTATGATTTCTGCATCAGTTCAGAATACTCTGTCTGCATAATCTGCTCTGCCATCTTATATCCTCACTTTACATTCTAATTTATCTGCTTCATGTGGTCAAAACATGCTATATATACACTTGTATATTAAATCGGTATGTTTTGACACCTATATGTAATTGCCCAAACCCTTATGCAAGGTCAAGCTCCGCATCATGCGCATGCTCGTGGATAAACTCACGGCGCGGTCCGACATCGCTTCCCATAAGCATTGAAGTCACATCGGATGCCATCTTCGCATCCTCTATCTCAACACGCTTAAGTATTCTTGTCTCAGGATTAAGTGTAGTCTCCCAGAGCTGATCCGCATCCATCTCACCAAGTCCCTTATATCTCTGGAGCGTGAAATTACCTGTATGCGTCTTTCTGTACTTCTCAAGAGCCTTATCATCATAGAGATATTGTCCCTCTCCCTTCTTAGGGACTACCTTATACAGTGGAGGTGTTGCAAGATATACATGTCCCTCCTGAATAAGCTCAGGCATGAATCTATAAAAAAACGTGAGAAGCAAGGTTGCTATATGTGCGCCATCAACGTCGGCATCAGTCATTATGATAATCTTATTGTATCTGAGCTTGGTTATATCAAAATCATTGCCATATCCTTCAGAGAATCCACATCCAAAGCTCGTTATCATGGTCTTAATCTCAGCATTTCCAAGCACCTTGTCCATCGTTGCCTTCTCGACATTGAGAATCTTACCTCTTATGGGAAGAATAGCCTGTGTACGTCTGTTTCTTGCCGTCTTTGCAGAACCTCCGGCAGAATCTCCCTCGACTATGAACACCTCACATTCCTCAGGGTTACGGCTCTCACAGTTGGCAAGCTTTCCGTTGCTGTCGCATGAAAACTTCTGCTTGACCAGAAGATTGGTCTTAGCCTTCTCCTCAGCCTTGCGAATCTTAGCCGACTTCTCTGCACAGGCAATGACAGTCTTCAATGTCTCAAGATTCTTGTCAAAATATCTTACAAGCTCGTTCCCTGTAACCTCAGCCACAACCTTACCTGCATCCTGATTATCAAGCTTGGTCTTAGTCTGTCCCTCAAATCTAGGCTCCGGATGCTTAACTGCCACAACAGCCGTCATTCCGTTACGGACATCCTGCCCGGTGAAATTCACATCCTTATCCTTAAGTATACCAAGCTCCCTTGCATACTGGTTGATAACTACGGTAAACTTAGTCTTAAAGCCGGTAAGATGTGTTCCGCCCTCCTGAGTGTAGATATTGTTACAGAAACCAAGGATATTCTCCTGAAACGCGTCCACAAACTGTACCGCACACTCTACCTCAATGCCCTCGCTTGTATGCTTGAAGTAGATGACATCGTGAAGTGTCTCAAGCCCCTCATTGAGCGCCTTTACATAAGCCTTAATTCCATCAGGCTCATGGAATACTTTGCTCTCCTCCTCATTAGCTCTCTTATTTTCAAAATATATGGTAAGCCCCGGATTAAGATATGCTGTCTCATGTAGTCTGCTCTTTACCTGATCCGCCTTGAAATATGTCTTCTCAAATATCTCATCATCAGGCAGGAACGTAACTGTGGTTCCTGTATCATTCCTCCTGCATGTCCCGATCTCAGCAAGCGGAGCCATAACATGCCCTCTCTCGTAGCGCTGCTTATACACCTTACCATCCTGTCTTATCTCGACCTCAAGCCATCTCGACAGGGCATTGACAACGGAAGCGCCAACTCCGTGCAGACCTCCCGATATCTTGTAAGCACCATCACCGAACTTACCACCCGCATGGAGTATCGTGAATACAACCTCAACAGCCGGTATTCCCGCCTTAGGATGAATACCCACAGGAATTCCTCTTCCATTATCCCTGATTGTAGCTGTGCCATCCTTATTGAGTGAAACCCATATAGAATCACAATAGCCTGCAAGGTGTTCATCAACCGCATTGTCGGCTATCTCATATATAAGATGATTAAGTCCCTTAGTGGACACACTTCCTATGTACATTCCCGGACGCTTTCTTACCGCCTCAAGCCCTTCTAAGATTGTAATGCTGCCCGCACCATAATCCTGTCTATTATCTGCCATACTTCTCCTCATTTCCTATAAACTATTTTCGTCACATTTAAAATCGAATATACGTTCGTATTATAACACTGTTTTAGTTTATTTTTCAATAGTTTTTCCAAATTATATAACATTTTCAACAGTAAAGAACCATACTATCGCTATTTCCAGTCTAACAATAGTATGGTTCATCCTATCTGTGTATTATATCACTGTTCGTAATGTAATAAAACCATTATTTCTATTCTATCACATAAAACCCATCCTGTCTACACTCCGAGAATCTTCCTTACAGTCTCTTCCATCTGTGTCCTGTCACATACTCTGTTGTGAATAACAGGTGCGGTTCTTATATCCTCTATCGCCTGTGGAACTGCCACATTGGCAATCTTGGACAATTCATCAACTAGCTCAAAGTCTGTCATGCTGTCATACTTAGCCTTGTCAATTGCATCCATAACGCTCCTTGTAAACTTAAATGGGCTGGCTGTCGAAGCAATGACGGTCTTGGTCTTGTCACCTGAATTATCGGTATACTTCTTATAGACAGCAGCTGCCACTGCAGTATGCGTGTCGATGACATAGCCCGTATCCTCATATATTGCCTTGATTGTATCGGCAGTCTCCTTCTCACTCGCATAATTTCCGTAGAAATCATCAAGCTGTGCCTTCATTGAGTCCGTAATCTCATAGTGTCCGTTCTCCTTAAGCTGGCTCATAAGGCTACGGTTAGCCTCAGCAGAACCGCCTGCAATCCTGTATATAAGTCTCTCAAGGTTGCTTGAGATAAGAATATCCATCGACGGAGAGCTTGTAAGCTTAAATTCTCTGTTCCTGTCATACACACCTGTTGAAAAGAAATCATACAATACCTTATTCTCATTTGAAGCACATACAAGCTTTCCAATAGGAAGTCCCATATTCTTTGCATAAAATGCTGCAAGAATATTTCCGAAATTTCCTGTAGGAACCACAACATTAATCTTCTCCCCCTCAGAAATCTCTTCATTGGCAAGAAGCTTTACATAAGCATACACATAATAAACAATCTGAGGAACAAGTCTGCCTATGTTAATTGAGTTAGCCGATGAGAACTGATAGCCTGCATCATCAAGCTCCCTGGCAAGCTCCTTATTTCCGAATATATTCTTGACACCTGTCTGCGCATCATCAAAATTGCCCTTGATAGCCACGACGTATGTATTATCACCCTTCTGTGTAACCATCTGCTTCTCCTGAATAGGGCTTACTCCATCCTTAGGATAAAATACAATAATCTTGGTTCCCTTCACATCGGCAAAGCCGGCAAGTGCAGCCTTACCTGTATCTCCCGATGTGGCTGTCAGAATAACTATATCATTCTTAATATTATTCTTCTTAGCAGATGTTGTCATAAGATGTGGCAGAATCGAAAGTGCCATATCCTTAAATGCAATCGTAGCACCATGGAACAGCTCAAGGAAATATGCTCCATCCGCCTTCACAAGAGGTGCAATCTCAGTTGTATCGAACTTCGAATCATACGCATTCGCTATGCAGCTTTTAAGTTCCTCCTCTGTAAAATCTGTGAGGAAAAGCTTCATTACTTCATAGGCAACCTCACCATAGCTCATACACGCAAGCTCTTTAAGACTCTTATCAAGAACCGGTATGGTCTCCGGAACAAAAAGACCGCCGTCATCGGCAAGACCTTTAAGAATAGCCTTTGAGGCTGTCACTCTAACACTGTCATCCCTTGTACTTTTATAAAATAATTCCATAGCGTCCTCCAACAGATTATTTTTTAACTGCTTCATGTAACAGGCTTTGCAGTATACATTTAAAACAAAAGGCGATAAGCCTAATACTTATCGCCAATTTTATCACACTTTATTCCATTAAACAAGTAAAATCTTTAATAAAAATTAAAGAAAACATGTCCATTATATTCGAACAGCCTGTTAAGGTTCATCGCAAACCAGCTTCCTTCTCCCGCCGATGCCGACGCTGCGAAGAAAAGTGCTCCGTCCGAATAATCTTCACCGACAAGTGCCCTGTCAACGGCTTCGTATGATGTGTCCGTCAGTGTGACGGAATAGAATCTTCCATCCATTATAGGCTGGAACTGTACTCCGTTTCCCTGATAAATTACATCCGTTACATTATCAGGAAATTCCTTAGAAAATACTCTGTTTATTACTACATTGGCAACCAGAATCTTTGCTTTCACATCAAGTCCTGTCGCTTCAGCCTCGACAATGCGGACCAGATTATTATAATCCTCTTCCGTAATTGCAATAATCGGACTGATATAATCTGCACTTACAAGCATTTCATCCGATTCTGTTTCTGCCATTCTGGAATTCACATCTGCATAGACACATTTATACTTCAAAAGCTTTTCTTCTATATCCAGATTCATCAACGGATTAACCGCAAACTGTATCTGCTGTTCTGTGTCATTAATAAGAGATGTGAATACTGCCTTCTCTTCATCGGTGTCATCATCGTCCTCTTCATCTTCCGCAGCAACCTGTCCGGTTCCTGTGTTGGAGGAAACTACATTGTTCTTTCCGCCACCACCGTAGCATGTAGAATTCAGACACACAACCGCAATCACAGCTGAACCTGAAGCGATTATCGCACATCTTCTGTACATGCTCTTTGTAATGGTTCTGAAGAAACTAAAAACACCATTAAAGAGCGAAAAAATATTCTTCATCTTTAAACCTCTCATTTCAAATCAATGTTTTTCGTTCTTTTTGCAATTATATTTATGAAATTGATTTTGTCAATCAAAATACTTTTTTTTGTGAAAAACGTCTTTTGTAACATTTTCGTAACATTTTTTATCAGCATTATTTCCATTTATCTTGCATTTTATGCTTATTTTTTGTGCATAATGACACTTGAAATTTTTCTTTGCTAAATAATCACGCAGAATATTCTCGTCTTTTCACCGATTTTATTTTTTAAAAGTGGAGATTTCCGCCCTATTTTTTTGATTTTTTAAGCATTTAAGTGGGAGAAAAACCTTAAAATCGTGATAAAAACGAAATAACAAGTCAAAAAAATGTAACTACTTACATTTTTATACCACTGCATACTGCAAGCAATGTATGCAGTACTGCCACCAATAAGCAGTTTGAAAGCTTTATTTTCAAACTTTACACATCAAAAATATCTTTGAATTGAAAGAATCACAATAACAAGCTATAATATCAGCAGGTATGCCTCCAAAATAAAATTTACAGAAAAGAGAACCGCCATGTCACTTCCCGGAGCCTTCAAAGCACAAAAAAAGGACGGCACAGTATACTACCGTGCCTCCGTAACATACAAAAATAAACATATAAGTCTCGGCAGCTTTGCAGCCGAAAACGATGCCTCCTCCGCTTACTGCGAAGCCCAGAAAATTGTGTCCGACACAGGTAGCATCTATAACATAGACAGCTACCATGAGCACTGCCGGCTATTATCCTTTGACAAATACATATCGCTTCTCAATTTCCGTGACAATAATTTTTACATAAAAACACCTATTTACATGGCTAAAAATTATTTTATCTACTATCTCTCCGAAAATGAAGCCCTCAAGTTCGACGTCGATGACCTTTTCTATTTTTCAAACCACTCGATTATGAAAAGACAGGGGTATCTTTTCGTGGCTGACTACGGAATGCAGGTGAATATCCTGTCGCGCTACGGAATACGAAGCCACGCTGTCAAAGGACGCGATTATGAGTTTATAAACGGTGATGACCATGACTACCGCTACCATAATATCCGCATAATCAACCGTTACTATGGCGTTGAGGCAATAAAAAAGAACGGCCGCACCAGCTACCGTTCCCGTATCCATATAAATGGAAACTATATAATAGGAAGATACAGCTCCGAAAACGAAGCTGCCATAGCATATAACAAGGCTGTGGCAATGCTTCGCGACAAGGGTTGTACAACTGCATATCCTGAAAATTACATCGAAGATATATCTGCCATAGAATATGCCAAGCTCTACAACTCTGTCAAGCTTTCAAAAAACTTCCGTGAGTATCTTTCTACTTATTATTAATATAATTTATAAGTCCTCCTGCAGATATGAGCTTCTGCATGAACTCAGGAAATGCCTGCCCCCTGTACTGCTTTCCCTTGGTGACATTGGTAATGATACCACTGTCAAAATCGATATCCACCTGATCACCATCCTCGATATCCCTGCTCGCCTCTGCACACTCTATTATCGGAAGACCGATGTTGATGGCATTGCGGTAAAAGATTCGTGCGAACGTCTCAGCTATTACGCAGCTCACACCTGCCGCCTTGATTGCGATAGGAGCATGCTCCCTGGAAGAACCGCAGCCGAAGTTCTTATCAGCCACAATTATATCTCCTTTATGTACCTTCTTAACGAAATCCTTATCTATATCCTCCATGCAATGTGCAGCAAGCTCCGCAGGATCCGATGAATTCAGATATCTTGCCGGGATTATTACGTCTGTATCAACATTATCGCCGAATTTGAATACTTTTCCTGATGCTTTCATAGCCAATCCTCTTTTCTTCTATATAAATATTATCCAAAAAATTATAATCCAAGCTCCGAAGGCTGGCTTATCTTTCCTGTAACTGCACTTGCTGCAGCAACAGCCGGACTTGCAAGATATACCTCAGACTTCACATGTCCCATACGTCCCACGAAGTTACGGTTGGTTGTCGATACACAGCGCTCACCCTCTGCAAGAATACCCATATATCCGCCAAGGCAAGGACCGCATGTAGGAGTGCTCACTACCGCTCCAGCTTCAATAAACGTCTTTAACATTCCTTCCTCCATAGCCTTTAAATATATAGTCTGCGTTGCAGGAATGATTATAACTCTCAACCCGTCCGCTACCTTTCTGCCCTCAAGAACCTCTGCCGCTATTCTAAGGTCATCTAAGCGTCCGTTTGTGCAGGAGCCTATAACAACCTGATCAATCTTTACCTCTCCTGCCTCATCGACGGTATGTGTGTTCTCAGGAAGATGAGGGAATGCCACTGTCGGCTTAAGTGTACTCAAATCAATCGTGTACGTCTCATCATATACAGCGTCCTCGTCCGCCTCATATATGGTATACTTCTTAGTTGAGTGTTCTCTTATATATGCCTCTGCTATATCATCGACAGGGAATATGCCATTCTTTCCACCAGCTTCAATAGCCATATTGGCAATGGTAAATCGGTCATCCATGGACAGATTCTTAACTCCGTCCCCAACAAACTCCATAGACTTATAGAGTGCTCCGTCAACACCTATCATTCCTATAATATGAAGAATGACATCCTTTCCGCTCACCCACTTAGAGGGCTTGCCTGTAAGCACGAACTTGATTGCCGAAGGCACCTTGAACCATGCCTTTCCTGTAGCCATGCCCGCCGCCATATCGGTTGAACCTACTCCGGTTGAGAATGCACCTAACGCACCATAAGTACAAGTATGCGAATCGGCTCCTATAACCACATCGCCTGCAACTGTAAGACCTTTTTCAGGAAGAAGGGCATGCTCTATTCCCATCTGTCCTACCTCAAAATAATTGGTTATCTCATTCTTTTTTGCAAACTCTCTCACGCACTTACAATGCTCCGCAGACTTGATATCCTTATTCGGGACAAAATGATCCGGCACAAGCGCTATCTTATCCTTATCAAACACACCTGTTTTCTTCATCTTATCCATCTCATGGATAGCTACCGGAGATGTTATATCATTGCCAAGAACAAGATCAAGATCTGCTTCAATAAGCTGTCCTGCTTCTACATAAGGAAGACCTGCATGTGCTGCAAGAATCTTCTGTGTCATCGTCATACCCATAATAATTCCTCTTTCCTGTTCATCAGTCCGAATAATCACATCGGTCTGATTTGTTGTTACTTGAATAATAACACATTTTCTGTTATGCTTAAAATACATATTATTTATAGTTATTATAATCTACAGTTATAATAACTATATTCCACGCTGCCTGCAATTATGTCCACCACCACTGCCTTCGAGACAATATCATTAAAATAAGCATATCGAAGAAATCAGTCCTTAAAAGGAAGCTATTTTTCAAAGCAGCCTGCAGTGTACCGGCAATTATACAACTGCTCATACACTGATTTACATTTTCGGGTCAGCTATCCGCCATTATATCACAAGGAGACCATATGAATAACAATAACACCAATATAAATCATGCCACACTTAACCTCTACAATATATTCCTCACCGTCGCACAGACAATGAACCTCTCTGCAGCCTCCAAAAGGTTATTTATCAGCCAGCCCGCTATAAGCAAGGCGGTAAAACAGCTGGAAAATGAACTGGGTACCACACTGTTCTTCCGCAATTCAAGGGGCGTACAGCTAACCGAGGATGGTGAACTGTTATATTCCCATATTTTTAACGCTTTCAATGAGATAGCCACAGGTGAACAGCTTCTCAATTCCAGAAAAGAGCTTGGCATCGGCAGAATACGTTTCGGAGCCAGCAACACCCTCTGTAAATATATTCTTCTGCCAAGACTTCAAAAATATGTACGCAGGAACCCACATATAAGCATCTCCATCAACTGCCAGTCCTCACTTCATACGCGCACGCTAATCGACAACCGCGATATTGATATAGGACTTATTGCAACACCCGATTCGCAGAGAGGGCTTAAATTATATAGTGCAGGCTCCATACATGACACCTTTGTGGCATCCCCCGGGTATATAAAGAACCTTCTTCTTAGGGAAAACACTGATATGGGCAATCTTTTCCACGGAGCCAACCTCATGCTCCTTACAAGGGATAATGTTACAAGAACCTATGTGGATTCCTACCTCAATGATATAATGCTGTCACAGACAACCCTCATGGAGATAGGAAGCATGGATCTGCTTATCGAATTTGCCAAAACAGGGCTTGGAATAGGCTGTGTCATACGCGAATTTGTAAAAAGCGAGCTTGAATCCGGTGCACTCATGGAAGTGACACCCCCGAATCTGAACATAAAAAAAAGAGAGGTAAGCTATTGCGTCAACTCTAACATTCCCCTCTCAAGTGCGGCTATGGATTTCCTCGATAATTACAGACTATAAAACAGCACATTCCCTTTCTCCTGATATTTTGTTAATTAGTATCATCAGACAAATTCTCATCTACCTCAACCGTATCCGTTTCGTCCGTGTCAGTCTTATATTTAGGAAAAAGAGGAATCCCATCTGCCCAATAATCTACACGCTCATCATACCTCTCATTAAGCCACTGTACCGCAGCAAGCCGCCCATCCTCCGTAAAGGGAAACTGTGCTGTGGTCTTTTTCTGCCTCGTCTTATCATAGTTATATGGTCCTCTCCATATCGTCACATCGAACAATGCCTCATCATTTTTATGTGGGTCATGGTTGAACACAACATTCTCCAGCGGATTGCGCGCCAGCCTGAAATGCATGCCGCCACATTCTCCGATATACGGACTGCCGTACTGAAAAAAATTAAAACCTAATATATCATCCAATTCTATTCCCATTTTCTTCCCCCCATATTCATGTTCTGTTTTTCCTATTCTATAACATCATATTATAATGTTTCATTTTATACATTTCAATAATGAAAAATGTTGCGCCGGCAAATGTTACACAATCGAATATTGTTATCCTATGACAGCCAGGATTATACCGACTTAATTATTTCCGGAATTCATATTTTGTAATAAAATGTAGTGGTAAAGATATGTAGTGATAAAAACATGTTCTATAAGCTTAGAACATGTAGCGTATTATACACTCGTACATTAAATAAGCATGTTTTGACACAAGCATCATACATAATTATTTATGTCAATACTTTCAACAGTAGTTTAACCAATATTACTTGCTAGTTAATTTCAATAGTCCTTGTTTTTTGGTATTTTGTATTTATCGTTAAATTTTACTTTAACAATAAATAATGTACAGGAGGTTTTATATGAATTGTACTTCCCATGATACTAATCGTATCATAGGTAATAAGATTTACCAGCTTAGGCGTTCCATTAACATGACGCAACAGGAGCTCGCAGAAAAAGTCGGAATATCTGTAACATTCTTATCAGAAATCGAGAACGGACGAAAATCCATGTCCGTGGACACCCTAATCAAGCTTTCAAAAGGTCTTCAGGTTTCACTGGACACAATAGTTTTTGGAAAAGATGCCGAAGATGACATGCAAAAAGATGTTGTTTCCATGATGTCAACACTTCCTCTCGAATACAATGAATCCATTCTGGTAATCGCCCGTGAGTTCACACGCCTTAATCGCAGTAAAAAATAATAATAAAGCCCCATCTCACAGCTTTACCTGTCAGATGGGGCTTTATAAATATATACGCTAATAACTTGTCCTTTGCCGTGGTACTATCTGTCCTGCACAGCTTTCTGTGCAGTCATTTCAATTGAATATTTCTCCGAATAGTAATTAACGTCCTTCGCCATATCGGATACCTCGGAATTTCTCATATCCTTAAGATACTGGTGCGTATTGAAATCATCGGACTCAAATTCCATCATCGCAACAGCTATGTTAGAACAGTGTGCCACAATACGCTCAAGATTTGTCAAAAGGTCATTAAAAACAAAGCCATTGATAGCATCACAATTACCGCTCTGAAGTCTCACGATATGATTTCTCTTAAGCTCCGCACAGAGCATGCGCACTGTTATCCTTAAGGGTTCTACCTGTCGAGCCATATCTATATTATCCTCGGTAAATGACTTCACGGTCATATCAAGCTCTTCCTTAACAGCATTATATAAAATAGCCAGTTCCCTGTTGGCATCATCCGAGAACTTAATCTTTTTCTCCACTATCTCCCTCGCCGCACGTGATATTCCGCAGGCATGGTCGGCAATTCGCTCAAAATCACTCACTGTATGAAGATACTTAGAGTTCTGTCTGGTCTGATTTTTGTTAAGACCTATAGCAGTTATCTTCATCATGTATGTATCAAGCTTATCCTCGTACTTATCAATTACAGTTTCTTTCTCCTGAATAAGATTGTACTGTTCAACAGAATAATTTTCCATCAGGTCAAATGCTCTCATAACATTCTTCTGTGCTTTTCTCGCCATACCATTCATGACTGTGCCGACCTGTGTAAGAGCAAGCTCAGGGTTCCTAAGGAAACGCTCCTCAAGCAAATCAAAATCCGCCTGGTCTTCAACATCATCCGGTGAATCCTTGATTATCCAGAACATAAGCTTATTAATCTGCTTAATAAATGGTGCCAGAATAATGATAGTAACCGTTCGGTATATGGTGTTGAGAAGAGCAATTGATACTGATTTCATCTCTAAATCCATAAATGCAAACTGTCCACCACGAGTCACCACAGCCTGTATTGCGTAAAAAAGTGTTCCGCAGATAATCATACCTGCCAGATCATTAAAAAGATATACAAGAGCTGTTCTCTTTCCGTTTTTATTAGAGCTCATTCCACTCATAAGAACAGGACATGCTGCACCGACACCAATACCCATAACTATAGGCAGCGCCGCTGAAAACGGAAGATATCCCGACATGGCAACAGACTGCAGAATACCCACAGACGCGGACGCACTCTGCAGCACCGCAGTAATGATAATACCCAGAAGTATTCCAAGAAAAGGGTTGGAAAACTTCGTGAGCATTCCCATAAAAAACGGATTATCCTGAAGCGGAGCCATAGCCTCCTTCATCGTTGACATACCAATCATAAGAATGGTAAATCCAAACATAATATCACCTATAGCCTTGTGAGTCTCCTTCTTTGAAAGGTTTCTCACAAAAAGACCGACTATCGCAACAATAGCGGCAATACTTGATGATGACAGAAGTGCCGCAACGCCACCTGCCCCTTGAATATCCGACAGACATAGAATCCAGCCTGTGATGCTCGTTCCTATATTAGCACCCATTATGATACCAATTCCCTGTACAACCTTCATCATACCGGAATTTACAAATCCAACTACCATAACAGATGTTGCTGAGGATGACTGTATAATAGCTGTAACCCCCGCTCCCAACAAAATTCCCTTAAGCGGAGTACTTGTCAGCCCATATAAAAGCGTCTCAAGCTTATTTCCCGCAACCTTCTTAAGACCATCTCCCATCACACTCATACCATACAGGAAAAGTGCGATACCGCTAAACAGTCCCAGAAATAATAATGTTACCGATACAGCATCCATAACCACGTCCTCGTTTCTTTTATTCTTTTATTCTCCTATTCATAACATACGTGATTATTGTAATACAGTTTTTTTCGTTTTTCAAGAAATTTACAGTGCCATTGCTCATTATTCACAAATATTTTACAATTCTGCCTTCAGGCTGTCCTGACACAAATAATACCAATCCGGCTATTGTGTGCGTTTTTTAACTGAGGGCTGCTGCAGCTGCAATAATTGCACTGTGGTCACTGACGATTGTTACGCAGGAACATAACTGGTTTTGCAGGCATTAGCGTTTATAGTAAAAACGCAGGTTCTTAGACTATAAGCATTATAAGCACATCTGTTATAGCTACAAGCACTAATCTCTGCTTCGCAGACATTTGTCTTTAATTGCAAACGCTATTGTTAACTTCTCTTGTTAAATTTGTATCCTGTGATTGAACCTACAATTCCCCCGGCAATATGTGCCATATTAGATATATTGTCATCCAGAAATATACCATCATACACCTGCTGACCAAGGTAAATCATTGCTACAAGCACAAAACTGATAGGAATTTCCCCCTCCCTAAAGCTCGTAAACGATGTCAACAATATAAACGCGAACACCACTCCACTCGCACCGCAGAGTGCAACCCGCGGAAAAAATATATAATTTATAAGTCCTGTCACAAGTGCTGTGACAAGAATGATCTTCAAAATATTGTCCCCTCCATGCTTCTCCTCAAGCATAGGTCCAAGCAACAGCAGATATGAGGCATTTCCTATAAAATGCATCCACCCGCTATGTCCAAGCACATGCGTGAAGAACCGCAGATATGTCAGCGGATTGGTGAGCGACGAATGATACGTCATAAACAAAAGCGCATTGCTCGACCCCTGTGTCATATAATTTAGCAGCGTTGCCGCAAAACACAGCAACACAAATGTGAGTGTAACCGGGGCATTGTAGGTCAAGCGGATTTTTTTCATAAAGTTTGCCTCCTTTATATTGGTTTAAATAGTTAATTACTTCAAATAGGTAATCTATTTAAAATTCAAAAATTTGCGTCTATCTTTAAAGCTCTTTTTATTTAAAGGCTTTTTCTTATAAGTTCCTATTATTTTAATAAATGCTTCAGCCTAGAATTTTTTAAGGTTAGCTTCCAATTTCGCATAATATACAGCAGCTACATCAATATTTCTAATCAGCTTGTCTTTTTTCTATCCTTATGATGTTATGTTGTTTTTATCCTCTGGCATTCCTCCAATTTTCTCTATTTAATTGTAGGAAGATATTTTTGCTTAGTCAATGGCAGGATTCAATTATTAAATAGTTTTCTTGTATATTTTTCTTGGATAGTCTATTTGAATAATAATTCCAATTTTCCAAAACTTCAATAGCAGCTTAATTGTTATATTTTTGCAAAATTATTGTTCACAATCACAGCGCAATGATATATAATCAAAAAAATTCATAAAATCACTGTTTTCACTTTCAAGGAGATCCGACAAATGATTATCTTGATTATTATTTTAATTCTTATTGCTTTGATTGCCGCCGCAGTATTTCTGGTGCTTCACATTGTTCCAATCCTGGTAGTATTCTTCTCAATCTGTGGTATATTGCTCATCTTAAGTCCGCCGAAGCATGGTAGGAGGTAATTGCTTGGTATGATATAATTCGATGAAAAGACAGCGAAACAGGTTCTTGGTTGTTGTTCCCAGTTATCGCTTTGTATGATATAATGAAACCGTCAAGCAGGAATGAGGTTCGCTGGTTGTTGTTCCCAGTTATCGCTTGGTATGATATAATGCAGCAGAGGAAACCTTGTCATCACCTGACGTTGTTGTTCCCAGTTATCGCTTGGTATGATATAATTAGTCCCATATAAAATAGTGCTGTATGAGCGTTGTTGTTCCCAGTTATCGCTTGGTATGATATAATTAGTCAAGCTTAAGCTTGTCAAGCTCATTCGTTGTTGTTCCCAGTTATCGCTTGGTATGATATAATTTTATATGGAATGGACCGACAACCATAAAGTTGTTGTTCCCAGTTATCGCTTGGTATGATATAATCCTGCACATGAGATTCTTCCGTTCTGGAAGGTTGTTGTTCCCAGTTATCGCTTGGTATGATATAATCAAATTTATGATACATATTAAAGATTGGTTGTTGTTGTTCCCAGTTATCGCTTGGTATGATATAATAAGAAAAGCAGTCAGCGTGAGCGCCGGGCAGTTGTTGTTCCCAGTTATCGCTTGGTATGATATAATGCGGGGAACCGCTGGTTTTTTCCTGCAATAGTTGTTGTTCCCAGTTATCGCTTGGTATGATATAATACACCAGGAAGGAGATAAGGAATGACAATAGTTGTTGTTCCCAGTTATCGCTTGGTATGATATAATAGCAAAAAGCCGATAAGGAAATGCTGCTGAGTTGTTGTTCCCAGTTATCGCTTGGTATGATATAATACTGATACGGTGTGCGCAGAAACACAACCGGTTGTTGTTCCCAGTTATCGCTTGGTATGATATAATTGCACCGATGCATCTGCTATAAGATTATAAGTTGTTGTTCCCAGTTATCGCTTGGTATGATATAATCAAGATGGTGTTATTCGCGAAAGAAAGATGGTTGTTGTTCCCAGTTATCGCTTGGTATGATATAATATTCCATCAGATGAGATGCAATCCGATGCCGTTGTTGTTCCCAGTTATCGCTTGGTATGATATAATAATTCCGTGTATGAAAAGCTGGAACGTCTGGTTGTTGTTCCCAGTTATCGCTTGGTATGATATAATTTCCCTCCACCATGTAGGTGCGTCCTCCCTGTTGTTGTTCCCAGTTATCGCTTGGTATGATATAATTGGTGATTCAAAACTGAACAGCGATGACAAGTTGTTGTTCCCAGTTATCGCTTGGTATGATATAATAAAAGAAAATCTTGTACCCATTAATGTCTAGTTGTTGTTCCCAGTTATCGCTTGGTATGATATAATAAATTTATGATACATATTAAAGATTGGTTGTTGTTGTTCCCAGTTATCGCTTGGTATGATATAATCCTTAACAAGATACGGAATCAAATGTGTATGTTGTTGTTCCCAGTTATCGCTTGGTATGATATAATCTTTGCCATATTCTATCACTTCCTCCGTAAGTTGTTGTTCCCAGTTATCGCTTGGTATGATATAATGCTCAAGCTCCTACGTTTATCAATTTTGTTGTTGTTGTTCCCAGTTATCGCTTGGTATGATATAATAAGGCAACGCACCTTATATTTTTACTTTGTGTTGTTGTTCCCAGTTATCGCTTGGTATGATATAATAGATATGATTTTAGTAGGTACTCCGTTCTGTTGTTGTTCCCAGTTATCGCTTGGTATGATATAATTATCCATGAGGGATATGTCGCAAGGGATATGTTGTTGTTCCCAGTTATCGCTTGGTATGATATAATCTTACTGCTTTTAGAGTATGTCGTCTTAATGTTGTTGTTCCCAGTTATCGCTTGGTATGATATAATAAGCCGTACAAATTCCGAATAGTGCTTGATGTTGTTGTTCCCAGTTATCGCTTGGTATGATATAATAAGCAACATCCTTGAAATGACAACCCTTTGGTTGTTGTTCCCAGTTATCGCTTGGTATGATATAATACCATGAGGAGTTATAATAATGGGAGAATTGTTGTTGTTCCCAGTTATCGCTTGGTATGATATAATAAAGACGGCAGCAACACAGTAAAAGTAAGGGTTGTTGTTCCCAGTTATCGCTTGGTATGATATAATATCTGTATGGGTAATGGGTAAAACGGCAGAGTTGTTGTTCCCAGTTATCGCTTGGTATGATATAATCCATAAAAGCCGGAGAAAAAGAAAGCACGGTTGTTGTTCCCAGTTATCGCTTGGTATGATATAATAAAAGAATTGCAACAAATGTTTCGGGTGTAGTTGTTGTTCCCAGTTATCGCTTGGTATGATATAATACTGCCGCCGTTGTTGTGGCTGCTGTATTCGTTGTTGTTCCCAGTTATCGCTTGGTATGATATAATAATTTCACATCCAACGAAAGAGTACTTATGTTGTTGTTCCCAGTTATCGCTTGGTATGATATAATGCTGTTATCAAGGTTATTGCAGACCTGACGTTGTTGTTCCCAGTTATCGCTTGGTATGATATAATAGACAATGCCGGGAATGAACCAGCAGCAGGGTTGTTGTTCCCAGTTATCGCTTGGTATGATATAATAGAAATGCTTGCACAGTATGACCCGTTTGGGTTGTTGTTCCCAGTTATCGCTTGGTATGATATAATCTTATGCACGATGTAGCAGAGCTGCCAGCGTTGTTGTTCCCAGTTATCGCTTGGTATGATATAATACAAGGGAGAGGATAAATACGGAACTATGGGTTGTTGTTCCCAGTTATCGCTTGGTATGATATAATAAGGCAGAGGCAAGCGAAACAGTAAATAATGTTGTTGTTCCCAGTTATCGCTTGGTATGATATAATTACGTTGCTGTGTTATCTCTTGGAACATTTGTTGTTGTTCCCAGTTATCGCTTGGTATGATATAATTTAGCACAGAAGAAGAACTATATACACTTGGTTGTTGTTCCCAGTTATCGCTTGGTATGATATAATGGATAGACCCTATCAGCAGGTGCTACACCAGTTGTTGTTCCCAGTTATCGCTTGGTATGATATAATAGGAAGTGAGGTGAAATGTATGTTCTATATGTTGTTGTTCCCAGTTATCGCTTGGTATGATATAATTGGCGGTACAAGAAGTACTAAGGAAGATGGGTTGTTGTTCCCAGTTATCGCTTGGTATGATATAATAGGGAACGAAAAATCCCCGTGATTACTTATATTCACGGGGTTTTTTCATGCAAAAAAAGCAAGTCACATGTATGATTTTTAACTCTCAAACCATTCTTTTTTCAAAAAATATTTATCAAATCCGTAGACTCGTCCATATCGTGGAAGGTCGATGTTCCCAAAAGAATGTCTATAGATGAATACTGCTTTTCAGACAATATCAGACAGCGAACCGCTCCTTTTTGAGGCAGATTTTGCTTTAAACGCTGCTTGTGCATCTCGATTGAATCCGCGCCATTACATAATCTTGAATATACAGACCACTGAACCATAACATATCCGTCTTTTAAAAGAAATCTGCGAAATTTTGCTGCCGCTTTCCTGTCCCTGTCCTTTACGACAGGTAAATCAAAAAATACCATCAGTCTCATAAATTTATTCATAGCTATGCACCTGCAACGGTATCAATTCCGGGAGTTCCAAGTCCGTTCTGTTTCCCTGTATCGCCCCACTATAGCTGTAGACAAGCATGTCAATACAGTTGCTGATAATGCGTTTCTCTCCTTTCACTGACATATCATAGTTAATTATATTAAATAGCCCTCTCTTTATCTGCGGCGTCAAATCGGCATCAACCTCCGAAATGTCAAAATGGCTTGCCACATACAAATCAACCAATGGTCTAAACACTTCAATAAGGTCATCTGCCAGATTAAAACCATTCAGTTCGCTGTGATGGAACATTCCGAGCGAGGGCTCTAAACCATAACACACAACTGACCTTGCAATCAGCCCCCTTATTATCGCATATGCGTAGTTCATCGCAGAATTTACAATACACTCATCTGCTCTTGTAAATTCATCGCCATACAAAACACGAAAATAGTACGCCGCTGCCTTTGCCTCAACGTGCGTTTTGTCCCCTGACTGCACTTCTTTTGTCATCGAAAGAAGCTTTTCGTATCCGTCAAGCCCCATCTCTTTGAGACACAATGCCTGATTTTTTATCTTACACACAATAATCTGCTGCCACAACCGCTTAATCAACGGCTTTCCAACCTCAATCTGCTTGATGAGCAGTTTGAAATGTCTGCTGTGCTTCACCATCGGAAGAAGAACCGCATTTGGAAGATGTTTTTCATCGCAGACATACAATGCAATTCCCTGTTTTGCAAACTCCGAAAGCATATATGCTGATATCGCAACAGCCTGATTTTCTATCAGAACGCAGTTAATATCCTCCAGCGGAAAACTGACGCCCTTTTCGCCTATAACCAGCTGCTCGTTTTTGATATACAGACCCATAGAACTGTCAATCTTTATGTTACGATATCCCATATATACCTCCCAAAAACTAATTAAATGTCATGCGTTTCTCATTCTTTACAAATGAAACATTTCCAAGTACATCGACCTGACATTTACATAATTTATCTACCGTCACTACACTACTTCTGAACGAAAAAGATTTATCGTGTGCTTCACATGAAAATGCTAAACCACTAACATCTGCCCCACCAAAATACATATATACCCCTTTACTACTATTTGGTATAGGATATTTGCATTCATCTATACTCTTTAAAGGAAGCTTGTCTTTTTTTATATATAATAAATCATTTTTATATAAGCTAAAAAGAAAATATTTATCATCAACAATTTCCCAATCTGATGAATTTTTATTTTTAGCAGCACATTTATTTGGTAATCTATCTCTTACAACATCAGAAGCATATACCGGAACAAAATAATATTTTCCATTAACGCAATAAATGTCAACCCTAATCATGCTATCATTATTAGCAAATCCTTTTACCTTTTCTAACAGTACCCCTATAGTCTTTTTTTCAAACACTTTTACTTTTTTTACAATAGGTCCATTTGTTCCATCTGATTTAGGTTTATAAAATGCCTTCTCGAAAGCTTTCTTAGGGTCATTTTCATAGTCTTTCAATCGCTTTACCAAAGCATTATACAATAAACTATCACTTTCAGGATTAAAATAATTAGATATTTCCCCATTTTTATCTAATTTCAGATTTGTAATAGCAGTCTTGTACACAACATAACCCTTTTCAACGCCACAACCTCCGTCCTCATAATACTTCGCCGATCGTATAGTCTCCTCGTGTGCCTGTCCGCTGACCTTGTGATTTGGCATTCGCGAGACAAATATTCCGTTAAGCACGCCCCTGCGTCCCGGTCTGCCCTCCACAAACATCCACTCAGGATAATTTATCCAGTTAAACACATCTCTGTGCGACAAAATAAATTTCCTCGGCGACGTTCCCTCGGAAACACTTTCTCCCATTATGCTGTATCTTGACATACGAATATCCAGCTCGTCTACGAAATGCTCCCATGGCATCGGAAGCCTTACACCGAACTTCTCATCCCAGTCCTCGCGTGAAAAATTGTCGCGGTTTAATATTTCTCCCGTCTCCTCGTCCACGAACCCGAAGCCTCTCGAATAAGCTAACTCTCTGCCCTTTGAATAGCGGGATATCCTGTTAATCATTCCATCGGTTGTACATGCTATGACAACAGCGTCCTGTGCGTGATGGGTGTCGGTGCGTCTGTCCTTGCCAGCGAGTCCCCATCTCTTGCTGAGATAATGCGTTATAGCGCCGTTTACAGCCATAACCTGCTTTTTTCTCTCCCTCTCAAGATTGAAGTAAGGTTTTAATACAAGGTTCTGGCGTATCATATTGTAAATAATTCTTGTTATGTATTTTGTGTCTGTGAGGTTACGCTCCTTAAACTCTGCTTTCTCCTCGTCAGATATATGCTTTTTTAGTAGCTTAAGCTGTTTTTTATAATCCTTAACCGTATTTCTTACCAGAGTCTCATATTCGTTCCACGCCTGCTCGCCTTTTTCAGCCATGATATACTCATAAGGTGTCCTGTTGCCCTTCTGCCTGTTCTCCGAAGCCTTCACAAGTACTTTATTGCGATATGAGTCGTCAAAGGTAATGCTGTATGGCAATATATGGTCAACATCATACCCTCCATTCGATGAGAAAAGGTCATTTATATCAATCTTATCTCCCGAATAAAGACATACTCCTCCCTGCTCTTCCCAAAGACGGAACTTTACTATATCCTGCCCGGTCGGATTTGGCTTGTATTCCCTGACGCGACTTAAAACCTTGTCATTTTCCTTCTCTCTCGTCTCCATGTCAGACTTCATTTTCCTTCTCTCATCGAAATCCTTTGACATTTCCCTCGCAAGCTCAATGTTCACAGCCTGCGGACTGCCGTACTCGAGTATAATCGCGTTGATTACCTTGATGGTCTGCGATACAGAGCGTCTGACAACAGGGTTCGTGATATCATTTACAATGTTGGTGATATTTTTACCTTTTAACAAAATCGACTTTTCGCCGTTATTCTCAGTCCTGAAATCATACCCTGCAAGCTCACAAGCCTTATCGTAAGTATTTCCCTGAAGCAGGAACGGGATAATTTTTCCCATGGCCTTGAGTGATAGATTATGAAATTTACTCGGTGACATTTCCAGCAATGCATCATAACATTCCGAAGCGATATCATGTTCATCCAAACGCCTTATTCTGCTGTCATCGTTCTTGTACAATGTAAGTATCCTAGCTATGTCGTCATACAGCTTTATCTTATCCGGTGACAAATGTTCCGATACAACCTCTTCCCTAAGAGCCTTGCGTATCTTGTGATAGTTCTCCATTTTCACGAAATCTGTATCTTCAGGAGATTTTTTGCTCCCCGATTTCGGACTATAATTAAGATTATAGAACTTATCCTCCTCCGCTAAACCAATCGTCTTACGCACAGCGGTGTATTTTACCGTCTGCTGCCTGTGCAAAAGAGCTATAATGGCATGGCGCTCATCGCTCGTAAAAAATCTTGTACTCCCATCGGCAGACACTATTTTCGTATGGTTTATCTTCTCAAGCGCCACAAAAAACTCAGAGGTATAAGCAGCTTTTGGAGCACGCTTTTCTCCGTTCTTACCCTCGAAGGTACACAACCCGACTCTGTCCTCAAAGCCCTCCATGGCGTACCTGCTCGGAGCGCCAGGTCCCATGTCAAATGAACGCTGACTGAGCATAATGTCAAGATATGCCCTTTCAAGCTTTTCTGTGGCAGCATCATTTCCCAGCGCTCTCTGCGCCTTAAATATCTTCATCACCTCATCGGCAAGCATATCTCTAAGAACTGTGTGCTTGTAATCACCCGACTTATTGCGTGGTGTGAGTATGTATCCGTTTTCATTCCAAGGACAATCAGTGCGGAATTTTTCATCAAGATAAATCATCTCACCGACCGTGCGGTATCTCTTCTCCTGCATAAGTGTCTTGTTAGCACTTATACCCTTTTTAACCTCTCCAGTATCCGAATCGGCTCCGTCTGCCGCCTTGCTCGTAGACTTAAATCCTCTATGCTTAGCAATATGCAGCAAAATCTGTGCCAGCTCATCATTAGTAAGCCTTCTGTCAAGACCTTCATATCTTAGCTTATACACGTCAGGCAGCCCTGTTCTCTTGTAGCGTGCCTCAAACTCCTCAATGTTGATAAGTCCTTCCGCCTCAAAAAGCTTCTTGATGCGCTCTAATCTGTGCCCGCGTCTTCTGAGTCTCCTTCTGGCTGAACGCGCCTCACGCCTTGGCAGTGCAAGCGACGCCCCCGTCTTAGGCTGCTCCGCCGTATCAAAAATCCTCACTCCCAAATCAATAATCCTGAACGGCTCATCATGGGTATTGTTCTCAAGCACAGCCCACCCAACCGACGCGATACCTATATCAAGCCCTATTCTGTAATTCAAATCTGTCGGCTTAGGTACCTCTGCTTTTCTGTTTAAATGCTTCATTTCCTCCATAAATATTCCTTTCTTCCAAAACCTTATTTATCAAATAAATATTCTCTCATATGCCGTTATAAAAATACTATTACCCAAGCGATATATAACATATGATATATAATGTTTCTAATAAGGGATTGGATATAATTATTTGATTCGCTTTAATAATTATTCTTGTTCTCTTTCCGCGTAAAATAGATAATCCCACCTAAAGTATTCACTTTAGATGGGATTAGAGCTTTGAGGTACACCACCAAAGGCGGCGACCTTATTGTTGTAACCGTTTATCGCTTGGTATGATATAACGTACTTTTATTATATCTCATCTATTTAGAAAAGTAAAGACTTCTTTTGTAAATTTGTCTATTTTTTATTAGAAATCAACTATATTTGTATATGATAATATTTTCACTCCTCCTTAGGCGCAAACCTGTCATAGAGTGCCATCAGGTTAGCCGTCTTTTCGTCGTAGAATCTGTCCTCGGAGTCGGGCTTGCGTACAACAAGCCTCTCATAGAGTTCCTCTACGCCTCCTCTCACATAGTCGTTGAAGGTTCCCATAAGTCTGTCATACTCTTCCTTTGTCTGAGCCCCCCTGAATGCCTCGCGCACCCTGTCCTCGTCCGTCGCACCGGAAGCCGGGTCAAGCATCACCATCATCTGCATTATGAAATCCAAGTCCTCCTTGGCATTTATCATCTGCTCCGGCAAAATACTCTTAGTCTCAACAGGTGAATAATCCCGCGAAGCCTTTCTGTCAATCCTTATGCCTATTATGGCAGCAAAAATATATACATCTATATATCTCTTGAAATATGTATGTTCATAATCATTGGAAACGCAAAGTTCACTAACCATACGAGCATGTTTACCTACAAACTCAAACTGCTTTTTAAAAAATTCAAAATCCGCCACTATGCCCTGTCCACCTTTCTTATCGATGCGAAGCTCTCATCGGGCTTCTTGTCAATCGAATACTCTGCCCCGACATATTTGTCCAGCCCCGTGTACGCCCAGTCCTTTCGCAGCATGAACACAATCACCTGCTCCGAAACCTGCGGAAGCACATTCGCCACGAGTGAAATATTCTCCTCGCCAAGCTTTGAGAATGGTCCGTCAAGAACGATAGGGAGCGTGTCTTTTCCGTCATTGTCCATATCTGCATTGCCGCTGTTGTACTCCAGCTTCTTACGGCGGCTGTAGTCCATTATCGTGACAATGAATGCAAAATTTCTGGCAACCTTCTCTCCCTCGGACAGATTTTTCTCCTCCCTGTAGCCTCCTATGTCAGTCTTGTAGCACATCTGTATCTCATAATTTTCGGTAAGCTTTATTTTCTTGTCCTTTGCGTTAAACATCTTTGAAAAATTTTCTTGTATTTCATTGTTAAAGTCATTAAAAATTTTCTTCTCCCGCTCGGAAAAGTCAGCACTGATTTTGTCGTACACAGCTTCCGCAAGTTCAATCTTTCTCCGCCACTTTTCATTCTCGGCATTTTTAGCCTCCTGATTTCTCATTTGGATTTCAATGCTCTGAATTCTGCTCTGATTTGATGCTATGGCGCTCTTTAGCTCACCTTTTTTCAGCGCAGCGCTGTTCGCCTCATTCCTGTAGCGCTTGAGCTCAGCCCTCTTTTCGGAAAAATTAATATTCCGGCTCATTTTCTGTTCAATCTTCTGAAGCTGGATACAGTTTTCCTCATAGTCCCTGACACTGTCGTCAACCTTTGCCGCGTCCTCGGACAAATCATCTTCGCCCCTGTTCCAGCGGTTGGCGGTTTTCTCAAATTCCCCTAGAAGAGAACCCATGTCGGCAGGCGGGAGGTAATTTCTCTGTTCAAGCAGACATTCGAGTGCATAGGAGTCCTTCGTTATCGGGGTTCCGCATATGCACCGCCCGCTCCTTATTATGAAATCAATGCTCGCCTGCCTCATATGCGGTATGTCACGCCTCTCGCCCGCTATCGATTTTACCAACCTTAACGAAGCCTCGATAAGTGGCTTTGCAAACATTCTGTACGCATTTGCGTTATACTCGAGCACAAACGTCCTGTAATTTGCGAGATATCTTTCACTCTGCGCCCTAATCACGCTCTGGCACTGCCTATATGCCTGCTGAAGCTGTTCCGTGTCCTTGTTCGCCTCCAGATACAGCTCAATCTCCTCACACTTTTTATTACAAAGGCTGATTGTCGCGTCCAGGCTTTCTATCTGCTTCTGACATCTCTCAATATCCCGCTCCAATCTTGTCTTGTCACGCTCATAGCCGTCATATATGTTTCCTTTGCCCTGAATATTTTTCCTGAATTTTTTAATTACAGAGTTGTCTCCCATATCCTTAAGGTGCATCATTGCCGATTTGTACGCGGACAGACCCGTTAAAATATGCACTGACTCCTTGATATTTTCGCGAACTCCGTTCAGTGCAAAATCGCCCCATCGCTCACCGTCAAAGAGAAAATAATGCGACAGATTTTTAGGAAAAAGCTCGTTTATAAATTCGTCGATTTTGACATGATTTACACCTGGCTCAACCTCGCGCTTTATGTCAGGGCTGTCCACATCGGCGATATACATTTTCAAAATCTTGTAGGACTCCTTCGCGAGAAATTTCGGGTACACTCTCATGTACTCAATCTCCCTGTGAACGGTATACAGATGTTCATTGTCCGTCGCCGTTATCTCAACGAACACCGTAGCTGTCCTGTTCGCATCGAGCTTTGCGAGGACATCGTTATTAAGCAGCTGATAATCGCTCTCCTTCTTTCCACGCTCGGTCATAATCGCCCCATACAGACACCAGCGGAATGCCTGCGCTATCGTCGTCTTGCCGACGGTGTTATCCCCCAATACCACCGTAACATTGTGCTCCTCGTCGCAGCTGAAATCAATCTCATTCACACCCTTGTAACGCATAAAATTCTTCATTTTAAGTGTCTTAAACTTCATTCGTACCTTCTCCTCCCCGCTATTTGCTTAGTTTCAGATTTTCGCTGATAATCTTCCCTATCTCCTCCGACATCTTCTGGTCAGTGAGTGCCTTAGTTCTCAGGTTCTTCCGCTCAAGATGAAGGATTTCAAACATGACTGATTTGACCAGTTTTTCATCGACATTGCCCATTTTTTCTGCCTCCTCTCCCTTTATTCTATATTCCAATGTAAAATTACAGCCTCATATATTTCATGCGTCCTGTTATGTATATCTGTCTCAGTCCAATCTATTTTTCCATTATTGTACGCATCTATTATTTCTTTTGTAGTCTTTAACTGTGTCTTATCCTTATAACCCTCCAGTTTCTTCTTTCCTTTTATTTCACCTTCTACCTTTATACGAAATTCCCTGTTTTTGATGTGCTTGTTCAACCCCTGGCTCAGCAAAAGCATATTCCCTATGCTGTTAATCGCTGCATTTCTTTCATCAGGAGATGAATTTCCCCTCGTCAAAGCCCAATACTGTTCCCACTGTTTCGGCATAATATGTTCCAATTCAAAATTGTATGAAAATGAACTTATATCATCCTTTTCATCCCATTTTTCAAGCTCGAGACAAAATAGAAGCATCTTTGCGACATCGGTTTTAGGGTGCTCAAGCTCCTCCCTTATCCTGTCATTTTCATCGTTAATAATCTGCACTTTATTTGATTTAGCGTCTGAATAGAGAACAGAAAAACCGTTTCTGATTACATCCAGACATTTTTTTGAATACTGTGAAGTACTCGAACCTGTAATTTTATGGCGGACTATATAGGTCTCAAGGCAATGTGCGCCTGTAGTACATTTACCACTGTTTAAGTCACTTTCCACCTCTTTTTTCTTTAAATCACAATGAACCACATTTTCTGAAAGCAGCTTTAGTACGACAGGATAAAACATTTGAATTTTAAATTTATCCATAATCAATAAAAGTCTTTTCAGATTATCATTTTTACTGAATGTCTCATTCTCCAAATTCTGAGAAAAATTATAAATATATTTTTTATATATAATGGCAAACTCAGCTATTTTTCTTATGACATTAAATATCTCATCATACCCATACTCACTTGTATTTTCCTCATATACCTTTTCAAGTGAGCAGTTGATACCCTTTTCAAGCAGAACATCATCTGACCATAAATTACATGCCACACAATATAATAAAAAATCGATATGTGACCTCTCGGTATTTCCAAACTGACGGCTGGTGTACCAGAACTCATCTTCCCAAAAAATATTGTCCCAATAAATATCACAATTTTTTTCAACAATTTGATTATTTTCCGTATGGGACATCAGCTTTTTAAATATATTATTTTTAATGATGTCCGATGTCGTAAGCTTCTGTCCCGCCCTGTTAATCGAGTCGAATATTATCTGTTCGTTAATATCATCATCATCTAAAGTAATCAGAACAAATACCTTCTCATCATTGTACAGATTGTTCATAAGAAGCTCTAAATCCTTCTGCGATTTCGATTTCATAATTTCCATGTAATACAGATAGCATCTAAGAATTGCGCTTCCTGTATGCTTATCCATATTTACCTGGCTGGTATCAATATGTAGTTCCTCGTCATTGAAAATACCCGTTTTGATGATATATTCAAAATCTTTTCTGTCAGCCCTTGAATGTTCAATTATAATCTCGTATTCATCAGGTGCTGCGGACGCATATGGATTAAAAAGCAAATCACAATCGACAATTCTTCTAAACCTTTTTTCCCTCTCCTGCTTATTTGCCGAGTCATATATTGCCTTTGTCAGAATAGCTATAGTTGTCAATCTCTGCTGACCATCAATAATATATGCTCTTCCAAATTTCCTGCTTTTGTCCTTTCCAGCTTTTTTTATTATTATTGAGCCCCAGAACGGTCTTTCCTCGTCAAAATTTTCAATCGCCTGCAGCATTTCCTCCCAGTTTTCTTCTTCCCATACATATCTTCTCTGAAAAAAAGGAACTTCCAATCTATGTGGCTCTGTCTCCACCACATCTTTTATTGATGCTTCTTTTGCAATCATATTTCTTCCTCCTAAATCTCCCCCAACGCCCCGCAAAGCGCGTCAATCTCATCCGTTGTTGTAAACATGCTTATGCTCGCCCTGACAACTCCAAGGTATTCCTTGTCGTCAAGATATTCATGTATGAGCGGTGCGCAGTGGTAGCCTGTGCGCACAGCGATGTCATAATCGGCATCAAGAATCATTCCGACATCTGATGACTGATAACCTTTTATATTCAATGCCACTATTCCGACATGCCTGTCCGCCGGGGGCAGATACAGCTTCACATTGTATAGCCGGCGTAATTTATCAACCATGTATCGCGTGAGCATCATTTCCTTGTCTAGCCGCCTTTTTATCTCCTCACCATCGACATCCTTTATTGCTGCCAGAAGCCCTGCTGCCGCAATGACATTCGGGCTTGCCGGCTCGTATCGGCTGCTGCCGGTTTCAGGCATGTGGACATTGAGCGAATCGCTTCCGGTTCCTCCTGCGATAAATGTATCAAGCCTCACACCGTTTCTGATAAAAAATCCGCCTATTCCAAATGGACCGTACGGTGTCTTATGTCCCGCAAAGACGTAGAAATCAACAAGCGACTGCGACATGTCAAACGGCACAAGCCCAAGCGCCTGCGAGCCATCGACAACCACTATCGCGCCATATTCCTTAGCCGCTGCAGCAATCTGTTCTACCGGCAGTATGCAGCCCGTGACATTGCTCACATGTGTCATAAATACAAATGCCGGGGCATGGACGCTGAACTCATACTTAAGTCTATCTATATCAATGTTGCCGTCATCTTTAAACGGCATCACAATAATATGATTTTTAATTCTCCCCGCTTCACTGTCAGCCATCTTCTTATCAACTCTAAACACCCTCTGGTTATAGAGTGTCCTCACCACTGCATTGTGCTCGTACGGCGAAATATATATGTAATCTTCTTTTTTTATTTCCAGGCCGCCTATTATCTGATTCAATGCAAATGTAGCAGAGGCCGACAGTACGACCTCTGCTACATCTGACGCATTCACAATGCGGAGTAATTCTTTTCTGAGATTATCGATTATCTGGGCAGACTGCTGCGCCAGAGCATAGGAACCACGCCCGGCATTGAATGACAGGCTGCGATTGACCTTATCCATCTGTTCGTACACACATTCCGGTTTCGGGTATGTGGTAGCTGCATTGTCAAAATAAATCATGCTCATAAGTAATCCTCATTTTTATTTTTCTCTTAGTTCTGTTTCATATATCCTTACTGCAATTATCTGCTCTCCCCTGCCACAAGCTCAGCAAGAACCTGCGCAAGCACTGCTACTTTCGCATTAGTCTCCAGACTGTCGCCGAATTCATCCAGTGCATCCTTTATCGCATTTTTAAGAAAATACCCTGTGCTGTCATCCTCCACATCAGCATAGCTTCTTTCAAGCAGGCTTCCGCCTTCTCCCTTTAGAATAATGCTGTTAAGTGCGCTCTCGCTGTTTACGGTGTTCTCAGCCTCATCACAGAATTCATCCCAGCCGGCTCTGAACTTCTCCAGCATTCCGTCACGCCAGTCATCAATGTATATATCCGTGACAAGCTTCGACAGCTTCGACACAATCTCTCCTTCGTCATAGGTAGGTATATCCGATATATATGACAATATTGCCGATGTCCGGCTCTTAGTCACCAGCTTTTCAAGTCTCTTTCCGTGCTCGGAATAATGCTCCTCAAGCACCGACTTAAGGCTGTCACCATCGTCTGCCTTACAGCGTTTTTTTACAATTGCCGCGACATTACCTGAAAGCTTCAGAAGATAACTATCAAGATATGCCTTTAAAAGTGTTATATTATGCAGTACACCGGCTAATGAACCTGCTTCCGGCGAAGTATTAGTCACCGGAGATTCTGTCAAGGAACTCTTTACCACAGCTCCATCTGCGGAGTATTTTTCACTGTCGCCAATTCTGCCTGCTATATCGACAAGCTCCTTAAAAAGGAACTCATGCGGGTTATACTCCTGATGCCTCAGCGCCATACACAGCCGCTTTAACGCCGCTGCCATGTTCTCACTCACATCGACAACGCGACCTATGTTCGCTGCCGCCTGCGGAAGCGCCCTGTACCATCTCAGGATTCCATCTAAAACTTCTCTGTCACCTGCAACCCCCGCAGCTCTGGCTGAAACTCCGAATAATTTCATAAGCCCCACAATGTAATTCTGTTTTTCTATGCTCTCATGCTCAACATACAGATAATAGTCCGATGGCGAATCGTTGATATTTCCAAGAATAACAGCGTCTATATTTACCTCTTTTTCTTTGAAGCTTACAATCGGTTTATCCTGAAGCCTGGACAGGCATAATGCCACATAAAGAGGAATAATTCCCTTTCGCACACCATATCCGCTGCCCATCAGACGGTCATACAGGAGCTTGAAGGAGCATTTATTTGAATCGCACATAGCGATGAACCGCTCAATCTCCGACAGGACAAATGTGCAGCCCCTGTCCTCACCGCCATCGCCGAGAATACCTGTATTTATAAGAACCGCCCTGTATATGGTTGCCTCAGGTGAGGTTCCCTTCTCAAATGACGAACAATCCTCAGAACTTAGCAGCATATCTACAATCTTATTTCGCGCCTTCTTATTCTGAGCCGATATGTTCTGTCTATTAATCAGCTCGTTATTCACAATCGGCGCATTATTGTAATACTCCGTCATTATGCTGCTCAAAAACATATTGAAGGAGAAGCCGTTCCTAAAACCCGACTGGAATGCTTCACCGTTGTGGTAAACCGCACAGGCACCACTTTCGGGGTTGTACGCTTCCTTAAGAAACTTATTCACCTCGTATGAAATGTCATCGCAGTAGTTTACAAGCTCCTGCTCCAGCACAATATTGTCCTCTATGAATGACCTGTCACTCATAAGACTCTTCGCAGCAATGTATTTTCTTATGCTTCCGCCCTTATCAAAAGCTGCTTTTGTCACAAGCACAACTATTCTGTCATCCTTAAGCCGCTCAGACAGCTCTTTGCTATAATCTGTCCTGTTATCGCTCACCACAGCCACTATTTTTCCGTCGGAAAAGTGCTGTTCAAACAGAATCTCCGGTGACGGAAGCTTTTCTATCTGCTCCGGTGACATAAATACATACTCATAATATCTGGTCATCGAATATATCTGATTATATTTCTTAGGAAGCACATAATCGTACTCTGAAATCTCCTTCAAGGTTCCGAGTATATCCGAATCTGCCGGCAATTTCGCTGCCTTCAGTGAAATCTCCTTCTGTATGTCAACACCGACATTATTGTAAAAGCTGTACGAATGTCTGCGCGAACGGTATATAATAATTCTCTTTTCCACCAGACGCTCCACCACTGTCCTGCACTCATCCTCCGAAATATTAAGCGCACTTGATAGCTGTGGCACATCCGCCGTCAGCTCATCCGGGATATCTATAATATTTATCAGGGCGATAACCTTTATAAGCTTTTTCTCCAGCTTATCCACTGTACGTGAAAGTGCATACTCAGCTTTAAGCCATTCATTGTGAATAACCGTATCCGAGGCTTCCTCCCTGAAAAGATTTTTAAAATAATCGTAGACTGTATCCGCAGTTATTCCGCAGTCTGCAATATCTTCGCCATAATCCTCAATTATTCTGCACACGCTTCCCTTTTCGTCATGCGAAAGATAGGTGAATATGCTTCTCTCGTTCTGAGCCACCTTCTCGCTTATATGAAGCAGCATATACGCAGTAAACGGCATGAGAGGAAAGCAGCCCTCAACCACATATTTTTTAAAATCAGCTTCATCAAACAGCCCTGAAAAACATGAAAATCGATAAGAATTAAGAGCATTTTCATAGTATCTCCCTATCTTAGGAAGCTCACGCAATGCGGCTTCATCCTTTTTTAACACATTTCCAATAAGCTCATAGTTATTCTGGGAGGAGACGACAAACAGAACCTCTTTTATCCTGCCCTCCACACCGCGGAATGCATTTCTCATGTCCACCGGGAGCTTAGCGCCGTACTCCTTAATGCTCTTATGTGCAACAAAGGTTATAAACATCTGCCCCTCAGAGCTTCTCTCTGACAGCTCACACATATCCTGAAGCACCTTCATGTCCTTGGAAAATGTATCCGCTTCGTGACCCTCTATGTATTTGCTGAACTCATCGAATATGACATATATTCCTGCATACCCATAATCGCGTGCCAGTGTATCCTTAATCTGCTCGTATATTCTCACAGTCTCAAGCACAATAATAGGATTAAATTCACTTCCGTTGGTTACTATAGGATATATCCTGCGAAATAAATCAAGAGCCTCTTTTTGGTTCTTCTCAAGACCAAGCTGCAATGTTTTCCCATTACATCCGTTTTTTTGAAGCTCTCCCGCAAAATGACTGTACGCATCCGGAAAGCTGTCCTTCCACTGCTCTATCTTCTTGACTGCCTCGCTGTAATAGCTGTCCGGTGTAATGCTATCAAGCCCTGCCCGCTTCAATGCGTCGGTTATCCCGACAAGAAATGCCTGATTGAGGTCGGAATTAGTGCCCGATATAATAATTGGAAGATACGGTCTTTCCCTATGTCTCAGCTTATCCAGAAGCACCAGCAGTGTATGCGATTTACCCTTGCCGTAAGGTCCTATAAGCATGGTGGCATGCTCCCTGTCCTTATTTACATTGTCAATATAGTAATCAATAATTCTCTGCGATGAGCGCGTATACACATAGTTGTCTATTTTCTCTCTGTTATCAAGGTCAAGATAGAGATTAACCGAATTCTCGAATCTTTTATCTATTTTAACCAAATCTTTAAGCTCAATTGTCATCTCTATCCCCTCTGCGTCTTATACTTATCCTCATAGTATTTCTCAATTACCTTATCCGGAGATATCTTATCCTGTAAATACACCATATCCAGTCCCGCTGTCCTGTTAACAGCGATATAGCCGTCGGCTGACAGCTTATCCAGATAAGAATTAAGGCTTACCCTGCTAAGGTTATATATCCTTCCGGGAAGCTCAGCTCCTCTTAGCAGCGTGTCTATACTCACGCTGTCCGTTTTCCCACCATAAAAATATCTCTCAATAAGATACAGCACAGCCAACCGTGGAAGCTGCTCCTCGGAAGGCATATATTTCCTAGATACACTGCCACTTCTTTTCAAAAGTGACAGCTCCGAAAATGGACTGACCTTCTTTTCCTCCGGATCATAGTCAACGTCCTTCTCCCTTGAATACATATTGATTATCGCGGTCACATCTGCAGCAACAGAGCTTCGCGGAATCTCCTGCTTAGAATATGCCTTAATCTCACGGAACATACTCTCCTCAAGTTCTTCCTTAGTGTATTCCTCATTGCCTATTCTATTAAAAAAAATATACCAGCTTGTAGATAGTTCAGCATTGCAGGCAATGTTGCTATGGAACATCCACATGGTAAAGCTGTCCTCGAAGCAGGAATCATACTGCTGTATCAGCTCCCCGAAATGGCTCAGTCCCACCTCGCCCTTGCTCTCAACCGTAATACCGCCCGCTCTCAGCCAATAGCGTATTGCCTTAGCCATATTGGTACCGACACCCAGTGCATCAGCCCCTGCGTTTTCCGAAAATACCCTTGAATTATCCGCTACGGCTTTAAGTCCCTTGGCAAGCCAGCCCTCTCTCAATATAAATGTCTCATGTCCCTTCAGCCTTATCTTAACAGTCTTTTCCGACATAATTTTCCTCCGAAATTTTATAACAATGGATATAAGCTTCACACTCATCCCCATGCCGCCCGGTGTCATATTTTCACACTAGTCTCTCTTCACCGCCAGCACCTTCTTCATATAACACCCCGAGTTAAAGTGGTTCACACACTGTGCACAACGAATACACTTATCATCATCTATATGGTATCTGCTTCCACCATCCGGCATACTCTCCAATCTTATCGCACCATGTCGGCATACGCCTTCGCATGCCCGGCACCCCATGCATAGCTGGTACTTGGTAAGCTGACATTTCACCTTCTCCTCAGCAGCTTCCACCGTCTTCGCCCTGTCAATATGATAATCAAGTATTGTAACCTTAAGATGCTTGCCGCCTTTTCTTCCCTGAAGTCTTAAGACTGCAGCCCCCCTGCGGTTAAGCACATATACCTCTCCAAGGCGCGGATTACCCATATTAAAATCAAGATATCCGAATGGCTTAAAAAGCTCGTACAATTCATCATCTATGGGCTTTAAAAGCTCATAATTAAAGCTGTTCTCCTCCAGCGCACATGGCTTGAAGCTTACAACCGCATTGTCCGCGTAGGCTATTCCGTTACCGCCCTGTCTTGCCTTCCACTTGCCGCTGCGGACATATTCCTCCGCATCCGGCTTCCCTATTCTTTTTGCAAAATCTATTAAAAATTCCTGCCATCTGCCATACTGCTCCGGCATATATATCTTAGACAGGAATTCCGACCATACACTGTTGTTCGGACAACAAAAACACCCAACCCTTGCATAGCCGTAAGTGTACGCCACATTAAAATCTATCTTTCTCTTCAAAATATACAGCCATACATCGAAGTCCATCCAGTCGATAGCCGGCGATACCGTGTTCTGTCTTGAAATCTTGCGTCCCTGTGTCTCCCTGTCATACTTGCTTCTGCTCGCCGATTCACTGCGTCTTATTCCATAGAAAGCGAGTATGCTCGTCTTATCCTTGAACAATGCCGTAAGCTTCCTGTTAATTGCCCCGGTCTTAAAAATCGTACAGCACCAGCGCATAACACGGCTCGGAGGTCCTATCATATCACATAGCTGGGAAAAATCTTTCTCCCTATTCCGCGATGAAATTACCGGAGTCATCGGATGTGATTTTTTAAAACGGCCTACATACTCCTCAGTCTTCGGGAATTCCAACGTGGTATCTCCAAATATATGTAATATCTTCGGATTGCTCAGCGCTCTCATTACCAGATCTGATGTCACCGTCGAATCCTTGCCTCCCGAAAAGGAGACAAACATATCCTTCACGTCATATTCTGTCGATACTTCCCTTATATAATTGAGTGCCTCCTGTGTTATCTCATCATATCTTGAGTTATTACATTCTATAAAACGGCTTACATACTCTTCAAACCGATTATTCTTATTCTGCTCCTCATATTCGTTAAGCGATTCTCTTATTCTTACAATATCTTCATCAGCTAGTCTTACAAGCTGTGCAACATTAAAACGCTTCAAGACGCCATCTATCAGATAATAATTTCCCGAGGCATTCCACACTGATGAATTGATATATTTAAGCGGTTCTCCCTCTAATATCTCATACAGCAGCCTCTCCTTAGGAAATACAGGTCTTAAATCGGAGGCTATTCTCCTGCCCTCTGTGTGACATACAGGACATACCTGTTCGTAAATCGGTACGTTGCACTTCGCGCAGTAATAAATGTCCGATATGCTTTCAACATTCTCCCTGCTTCCGCATTCATCACAGAAATTTCTCTCCAACTCTATGTTGTGCACCGTGCATCTGTATCGTCGCATTCCGTCCTCCTAAAGCTCTCAGGTCTGACATTAAGATATCTGCACAATTCCAGAAATTCTGCCGCCTCAAGTTCCACACCACTCTCATAAGTCAACCTGTCTGCCGGAATCCCTGTCTGGCGCTCAATAATTTCTGCCGATATATGATTGTCCTGCAAATAATGCGCAACCCTCTGCGTAACAGTCCGTCTGTCCACCTCTCAAAGCTCCATCCAATCTTAATAATTTTCCATGAGTAAAATTCTTAGTTTTGCAGAAAATATTTTAACAAAAACTAATTTTCACAGAAACTAATACTATTATAGTCTCCGTCTCTAGGAATTTCAATAATATAATTCTGTAATTCTAAGAATTGTTTGACCTGTCTGTTTGTGTGGGATATTATAGGAAAGGAATGTTTCCGCAAAACTAAGAAAAGTAAATTGCGAAAACATTTGTGTTATGAACAGATAATTATTTTTCAGAGCTGCTATAAAAAATATGATACAACTGACTGTAAATAATGCTCATAGTGATATAGACATATCCACACCTTGGCATAGTCTGACATGAGCCTGTAGATTCCGGAGGAATACATGAAAAATGAAATGATAGCTAAGGTTCTAAAAGAACTGCGAAAACAGAATTCACTGACTGTACATGATGTAGTCCTTAAGCTCAGTGATAAGTCAATAAACGTAGCTGATAAAACACTGTACGGATGGGAGAGCGGACAGGCACAGCCCGATGCCGATACCCTTCTTGTCCTGTGCGAGATATATCAGGTTGATGACATACTGAGTACCTTTGGATATAAGGAAAATACACCGATTAATGCGACAGAATACGAAAAAAAGGTTATATTTGCGCTGAGGAAACACCCTGAAATGGCTTCTGCAGTGAATAAATTATTGGATATCGAATAAGCGGCATAACACCTTTTGTCCCTCATATCCAGATAAAATTTTATAAAATTTCAACAAAAAGCTCCACACGGAATATAAATTCCATGTGGAGCTTTTACTCTGTCCTTCAACAGTTGTTTTACATAAAAATATGTACCATATTCCTGAGATTAGTTGTTGATAAGCTTATCATCCTCATTGTTCCAGCTATAAAGCTTACGAATCTCAGCGCCAACCTTCTCTGATGGGTGCTCAGCTGCTAAGTTTCTCATAGCACGGAAGTGAGCCTGACCGCCTGCACTTGACATATCGAGTAAGAAATCCTTAGCGAAGGTACCATCCTGAATATCCTTCAATATCTTCTTCATAGTCTTCTTAGTCTCTTCTGTGATAAGCTTCGGTCCTGTGATGTAATCACCATACTCAGCAGTGTTAGAGATAGAATATCTCATTCCTGAGAAACCTGACTGATAGATAAGGTCAACGATAAGCTTCATCTCATGGATACACTCAAAGTATGCGTTTCTCTCATCATAGCCTGCCTCAACAAGTGTCTCAAATCCAGCCTGCATAAGCGCACATACACCGCCGCAGAGAACTGCCTGCTCACCAAAGAGATCTGTCTCTGTCTCTGTTCTGAAGGTTGTCTCAAGGACACCTGCTCTTGCACCACCGATAGCGAGTGCATAAGCGAGTGCAAGGTCAAGAGCCTTACCTGTTGCATCCCGATGTACGGCAACAAGACAAGGAACACCCTTACCTGCCTGATACTCACTTCTTACTGTATGGCCAGGTCCCTTAGGAGCTATCATTGTTACATCAACGCCCTTAGGTGGAACAATCTGTCCGAAATGGATGTTGAAACCATGAGCGAACATAAGCATGTTACCCGGCTCAAGATTCGGCTCGATTGACTCCTTGTAAAGCTTAGCCTGAAGCTCATCATTGATGAGAATCATGATAATGTCTGCTCTCTTAGCTGCCTCTGCTGCTGTATATACTTCAAAGCCCTGAGCCTCTGCCTTAGCCCATGACTTACTTCCCTCGTAGAGACCGATAATAACTTTACAACCTGAATCCTTAGCGTTAAGTGCGTGTGCATGACCCTGTGAGCCATAGCCTATAACTGCAATTGTCTTACCATCAAGTAAGGAAAGGTTACAGTCTTCCTGGTAATAAATCTTTGCCATTTTAATATCCTCCTGAATATAAAAAGTATTTCTATGTAGTTGCGTGGTAGCTTAAACTACGCAATGACACCTCTCTTAAGTCCTGTAAGACCTGTTCTGGCTAAATCAAGAATCTCATAGCCGTCTAAAAGTCCAAGGAAAGCAGTGAGCTTAGCTTCATTTCCCGTAAGCTCTATCATAACACTCTCAGGTGCTACGTCAACAATCTTAGCACGGAACACTTCCGCAACGGTGATAACCTGTGAACGCTCACTTGCGTCACACTTCACTCTGCAAAGTATAAGCTCTCTGCATACAGATGCCCCCTCCGGAAGAACCTCAATGCTCTTCACGTCAATAAGCTTTGAAAGCTGCTTCTCAATCTGGTCAAGGACATCCTCCTCGCCCGAAGCTGCGACAGTCATTCTTGATACTGAAGGATTCTCTGTGACACCTACAGTAAGACTATCGATATTGTAACCTCTGCGGCTGAAGAGTCCGGCTATTCTGCTGAGTACTCCGGCTTCATTCTCAACCAACAGTGAAAATACTCTCTGTCTCATAAGCACCTCCATTAATCATCCTCCGACTGTTATGCTATAGAATATATAACAATTCATTCTGTTGAATATTCACAATTTTCTTCTATAACTGTATTTACAGCTCATAAATATGTCGGACGTTACCTAGTATTTTAACAACAGATTTCTGATTTGTCAACAGAAATTACTACAATACTTTACAACATTAAAACGCAAAAAACTTACACAGCTAAACCGTGCAAGTTTATTGTCATTTCTTGATTTATTTTAACTTTTCATCCTCCGTTTTTGCTTTGACCATGTCTATGGAAACATCATTTTTATCCGCTGCTTCTGCAATCTCATTCTTAACGGACTGATTATTCTCTCTCTTTACCACAGCTTCCCTCATAAACTTATACACAACCGACATGACCGGCACGGCAAACATGATTCCAAGTATTCCGAATGCCCCACCGCCCACAGTGACTGCGAATATAACCCATATTCCCGGCAGTTCAAGCGATGAACCGACAACTCTCGGATATATAAGATTCGTCTCTATCTGCTGAAGAATCACAAGATATACGATAAACATGACTGCCTTAATCGGTGATATGATGGCAAGCAGGATAAATGCCACTGCACCGCCTATGTAGGCACCTGCAACCGGTATAAGAGCTGTGACGGCAATAACCGTGCTTATAAGCAGCGCATAATCGAATCTGAATATGAGCATTCCGATATAGCATAAGCTGCCGAGAATAAGAGCCTCTATGCACTGTCCTGAAATATATCTTCTAAACGTATCCGCCGTTACAACCGCAAGCCTCGCCAGCTTATCGTAGAACCTCGGAAGACCAACCTTCACCGTCCTTGATATCTGGTTTATAAGCTTTTCCTTATAGACAAGAATATTTGCAGAAATCACAATCGCCATAATAATATTAAACAGGAAGCTCACAATGTTACTCATAAAAGAAACAACCTGCGGCACCATATTTCCGATATATGTCAATGCTTTGTTGGCGAACCGCTCTATATTATCGGAAAAGCTTGCGACAAAGCTGTTAAGGTCAATTGTATCAAAGTCATACTTCACTGTAAGTTCATTGACCATCTCCTGAAACTGGGCTATATATGTGCTCCAGTTATTGATAAATTTAGCAATACTCCTAGTCAGCTCAGGGATAACAAATGCCAGTAAAGCTACAATTATCAGAATAAAAATAAGATACGAAAACACAATGGAAACAGCCTTCGCCGGCTTCCTGCTCTTTTTAAAAACAAACCTCTCCAGAAATTTCTGTATCGGAACCATCAGCATATTAAGTATAAATGCCATAAATATCCCTATCCAGAACGGCATAAGGATTCTGCCTATCAGTGCCACTTTTCCCGTGATGGCAGCCACATTGAGCACAGCAAACAGCACAAGCCCTGCAAAAGCTATTATCAGACATGATTTTTTTATACTATAATTTTTCAACCTTTCTCCTCCTCTTAACTTTTTCTAATCATAACACCACAATAATTATTTATCAACTTATTATTTATATTCTGCTGACATCTTGTAACCAAAAATGCCCCCGGCAGAAATTGCTGCCGGAGGCATTTTCTTGTAATGAACCAGAATTACCGTCATTATTATTTTGTTATATATCTTCTCTTTCTGAGGAGACATGCACCTGCAACACTGCCTGCTAAGAATATAATACCCATAAGCACTGATGCGGATGAATCGAAACCGGTTGAAGGAGCTGTGATAATTGCCTCGTCCGCCTTTACAAGCACATAAGTTGAGAAATGGTCAACTGTGAATGTAACCTTGCCATCCTCACCTACTGTCACTGTCTGCCCCTTATCCATCACAGTGTTAAGCTCCTCATTGTAGTAGTAAAGCTTAAGCTGTGTACCTGCTGCGAAGCCCTCTGCCTTAACAGTGATTGCCACCTTACCATTGAGATATCCGACTGATTCGAATGTGCATACAAGCATATCCTTATCCTCAACCTTTAATATCTCCTTTGCCTTCTCAGAAGCAGGAGCATAGTCATTGAACTTCACATTGAATCTGAATAATGAATCAGGAAGTGAATTAAATGTTGAACCATCAATAGTAAATGTCGCTGCAACATTTCCGTTCTCATCAGTAACATCCACAACAAGTGTCTTCTTATCATTGATAAGCTTTGTGAATACATCATTTGAAACATAGCCATCCTTGCCGACCTTCTCTGTCACAGTGCTGTCTGCTGTTGAGAATACAGAGCTGCCTGCTGCTGCACCACTTGGTGTCTCCGGTGTGCCTGATGTCTCCGGAGTCTGTGTATTGCCGTCAAGGACAACCTTGATTGAAGGTGTTCCTGTAGGACGTGCACCGATTCCCTCTGCTACAGCATCTGTAGTCTCAAGGAAACCATTAAGGTTAAGTGTACCATCTTCATTTCTTGTAATTCCTGTGAACTCAAGTGTCTTAAACCATGCAGCCACATCCGCTGCAGCTCCTGAGCTGTTAGCCGACTTAGAACCATCCCAGTAATAGTTAGTATCTGCAAGATACTTAGCTGTGTCCTGTGAACCCTTTGGCTTGAACTGCTCGCCTGTTGTAAGACCGCTCTTAACATTGGAATCCTTAAATGAAATGATTCCTGTTGCTGCGAAATCTGTATTTGCAGCGTTGTTTGTATATAATGCTACATTGTAGCTCTCATTGTTGTATGAGATGCTTGATGATACCTGAATATCAGGACAGCTGTTAGAGTCGATACCCTTTGCTTTGTTGTTAAAAGCATAGGAATTGATAAGCTTGTGATAACCGGACATGCTGTCTCCGCCCATCTTAAAGCCGTTACCGTTTCCTGCATTCGTACCATCCTCAAGGTAACCATTTCCGTAAGCTACACAGTTCTGGATTGTTACAGAACCGATTGAACCTGTCTCAACCTTTGCAAATAAATCCCAACCATCATCTGCATTATTGTAAGCTAAACATCCGTCAAATACGTTGCCATCGCCAACTGTAAGCTTAGCCGCAAAGCCATCTGCATCCTCATAACCTGCATCTGCGTTACCGTATGATGTACAGTTGAGAATAAGGTTATATGAAGGCCACTGCTCTCTTGTATCTGTTGAGTAGAGACGGCTTATCTGAAGTCCTGTGTTTCCGTTATGATATGTGTTGATGTTATCAAGCACATTATGGCTGCCTGATACCTGAATACCCTTCTGAGCATTCTGTGAATGTGTACAATCAAATCCATTGAAGTACCAGTAATCACCGCCGAATACCATACCTGCACACTTGCCCTGGAAGTCGAATACAGGTCTTGTCGCTGCAGCAGGGTCTGCTACCATACGGATATTCTTCTCTGCTGTACCATTGACACCTCTCTCAACTCTTACAGTGCTGTCAAGAAGGTATGTACCCTCTGTGATAACGATTGTCTGTCCCGGCTGTACATACTTAACGGCTGTATAGATGTCTACCGGCTTATCCTTTGTACCATTACCTGATGAGGTTCCGTTAGGAGCAACATAGATATTGGTAAGTGCTGCGTAAGAATTATTTCTCACAACAGTAAGGTTGATATTGATAGGATCTGTATTTGCAAGCTTCATATCAGCACCCGGAACATAATCAGGATCCGGTGTGAATACTGCTGCAATCTCATTATTTGACTCTGATGTAAGTGTCATAGGAACATCAAGAGTCGTACCTGCCTTAACTGCAATGCCTGTTGAAACTGCTGCACCATTTAATGTGATGTCAACTGTACCATCAACATTTGCATTCATGCTGAATGTATAGTTCTCTGTATTTGCAACCTTAGCTGATGTAACATTTACCATAGGTGTCACATAAGTTACAGGCTTTTCCTCCGCTGCTGTATCATCAGAAGCAAGCACTGTCGAGAACTGGATATCCGTAAATGTAGCTCTTGCATTTCTTGAAGCGAAGAAACCAACATATACATTCTCTGAATCAATCCTGCTGAGTGCTTCAGGATCATAGTTCTTCTGCTGTGCAAGAACATTACCGGCTTCATCATAATATGTAATGAAGTAACCTGTGTTGTTCTTCTGGATTTCAAGAATGAAATCTGTAAGCTCTGCGATAGTTCCATCAACTGCTGCCTCAGCGTTACCCACTATATTATAGGTTCCTGCACCAAGTCCGTTCTGTGCTGCTGTTGTGTCAAGGGTTGTTGTAACACTCTTGAACTCATTCTGGACTGTAGCTGTATCGTTAGCTTCAAGCTTAGCTAAATTATCCTTAGTTACACCTGTCTTAGCGATAACACCAAGACCTAACTTCATTGAATACTTAGTACCTGTTGTATCTACAGCGTTCTTCTCGGCATTCCATAAGTACTCAATCTTAGAAGCGATAGCCATGTACTGGTTATTCCATATTGGGTTAGTCTCTCCATTCTGTCCAAGACGGTCCGCAGCCATGATACCGAAACCTTCCTGTCCATTGGAAAGCTTCCACTTATCAACATGAACCTTAGCTCTGAGTGTAAAGTTGTGGTCTGTCGGAACTGCTGTATAGTAGAATGCAACACCATCAGTTGAGTTAGGAACGATCTTACCCTTGCCGCCCTCACTGTATACCGTTACCTTGCCATCGTTGGCACTTCCTTCATAACCATTGTTCGCGCTGTCTGTTGATGAACCATATCTTGTAAAGCCCCATACCTGCTGCTGCTCTGCTGTGACAGTAGTCTCAACAGCCTGTGAAGCCTCACTCTTATCCTCACCTCTTACAGCAATGACTGTAAATGAATACTTCTCACCGACTGTAAGACCTGTAACTGTGTATTCTGTAGCTTCTGTAGTACCTACAAGCTTCTCTCCTGCATATACCTCATAGCCTGCTGCCTCCGCAACTGCACCCCATACTACATTTACGCTGCCGTTTCCTGTGCTTGTAGCACTCTCAATAGCAGGTGTGCCAAGTGGGAGAACGTATGAAAATGCCTCTGTTGTATTGCCTGCCTTGTCATCACAATCTGCTCTCTTAGCTGTGATCTTGAAAGAATAGCTTCCTGAAGCTGAAGGTGCGAATGTAACCGGCTTGGATGAATCTGCTGATGGCTTTGACTCAATAACTGCCCCATCTGCTCCAAGCATCTCTACAGTTACCATGTCTGCTCCGTCATATCCTATTTCCATTGTATAGGAAACCTCAATGCTTCCACCGTTCTGCTTAACTTCTGTGATAGAAGGAGCTGCAACTCCTGACCAGTCTGCTCTTGCAGGACGCTCACCGCCTGTTGTCTCTGTTACAGAAATGCTGAATACTCTGGCACCTCTGTTCATATCTGCGTTCTCAGGAGATACAACTCTGTATGTTCCTGCTGTAAGACCTTCGTATGTAAGAGCTGTTGCACTTGTTCCTGTTACAGAGCTGATATCTTCTTTGTTGGCAATGACTGAATTATCAGCTGCATTAATAAGACCAACCATTGAAGAATTAGAACCACCTGTGCTGCTCATCTTGACAACTACGGTTGCTGTTCCTGTTACAGTGAACTCAATAGCACCGGTCAAAGCCTTATCAAGCTCAATCGCCTTTACACTTCCATCTTTGTTGGTTCTTAAAGTAACCTTACCAACAGACTTAAAATAATTATTACTGCCTAATAAAGTTCCATCTTCAACCTTTGCCTTATCGCCACTGGCTGTAAGAGCTGTAGCATCTAAAGCATACTCATTAATCTGAACAGGAATTGTCTCCTCAACCTTGGCAGAAAAGACTCTGACACCTCTGTTCATATCCGGGTTCTCAGGAGATACGATTCTGTATGTTCCTGCTGCAATATTCTCAAATGTAAGCGTTGTCCTGCTTGTGCCTGTTACTGCTGTAGCAGCATCCTTCTCTGCAACAGCAGACTGGTCTGCCACATTTATGAGGCCTACGGCAGATGAATTGCTTCCACCTGTACTGCTTACTTCAATTGTAAGTGTAGCTGTACCTGTTACAGTAAATTCAATTCCACCTGTTAAAGCCTTATCAACTTCAATAGCCTTAACACTTCCATCACTGTTAGTTCTCTTAGTGACCTTACCTACTGACTTAAAATATCCATCGCCAAGCAGAGTTCCGTCTTCAACCGCTTCCTTATCTTTAGCTGCTGTGAGTGTCGTTACATCAAACATATGTGTGCCGTCATCCGCACTTACCTTAATTCCTCCTCCCGCAAAAGTCGTCGGCAATAGACCGATTACGAGAAGTAATGCCATAACCGACGCCAAAACACGTCTTAATAACTTGTGTTTCATAATATCCTCCTTAAAAGAATTTTTAGCATGTATACCGAAATTATGGTCACAATCTCCGCTTATACATACCCACGTAAGGTTATAATACCATTCTTTTAAACATAATTCAACCATTATATGAAAATTTTTTATGCATTTCTTACAAATTGAAAACTCTTACATTAAAATGTAAGTACTTTTTTGCACAAACTATTTTCTCAAATCCGCTATTTTCATGTAAATACTTACCTCGGAGTATCCACCCCCCAATCTGCTCCTGTACCAACACCTGCGTAAAAAAAGAACCCGACCAGGCTGTCATGGTCGGGTTCTTTAAGTTCAGGGGGCTGTCTTTCAGCCACCGTTTTAATTATCATATTTCTTTTTAAGAGATGCGAATTCCTGATTGATGCGCTGCACCGTATCGGTATCCCCGCACAGGTTATCCGGATGGTATATTTTAAGCAAATCCTTGTACCTTTTCTTGAGAGCCAGTTCGCTTCCGACACCTCGAAAGAACATTGTTGACTGTCCCCGCGTGCTGTAGGCACTGCCCGGCTTTTCGGAATATGACTGTTTCTTCATATTCTCAAGGCGTATCCTTTCCTGTTCAACAGCCTTTTTCTCTACTGCAAGCCTGTACAATTCCTTTTTCAGAATCTCCAGCTTCTTCTCAAACAGTTCATTTTCCTTCGCCATACGCTCTTTCTCGTGCTCTATGGCTGCCTTTTCCTCATTTATTCTTATGTTTTCCTTAAAAAACCATGCCTTCATACCGGCAAGCTGCTGTTCGTCAGCTGCGAATACATCTGTTACTGCATCAGCCACCAAAAACACCTCCCAAATTTAAGACACTTATTTATCTGCTCATCTTAACCGCAGTCTCAAGGGCAACTTCCATCATCTGTGTGAAAGAATTCTGTCTCTCCTCTGCTGTTGTAGCTTCACCTGTAAGAAGGTGATCGGAGATTGTGAGAATCGCAAGTGCATTCTTCCCCGCTCTGGCAGCGTTCATATAGAGTGCTGCTGCCTCCATCTCTACTGCCATTACTCCAAGCTTGCGCCACTTAGCGGAAGCTTCAGCGTCATCACTGTAGAATGTATCAGATGAGAGAATATTTCCAACATGATAGTCCACTCCGTTCTCCTTAGCAGACTCAATAGCTGCTGCCATAAGCGGATAGCTTGCTATTGCCGAAAAGCTTCCCGGCAGACCGAACTGTGCTCCATAGCAGGAGTTGGTTGATGCTCCCATGCCGATTACAAGATCCCTTACATGCACATTCTCCTGCATACCGCCTGCTGAGCCTACACGTATAATATTGTCGACATCAAAGAAGTTAAAAAGCTCATAGCTGTAGATTCCGATTGAAGGCATTCCCATACCGCTCGCCATAACGGAAACCTTAACTCCCTTGTACTCTCCTGTATAGCCCTGAACTCCCCTTACATTATTCACAAGCACAGGATTGGTGAGAAAATTCTCAGCGATGAACTTCGCGCGAAGCGGGTCGCCCGGCATAAGTACAGTCCTGCCAAAATCTCCCGGCTTTGCATTTATATGTGGTGTCGGATAATTTGCCATATTGTATTTCCTCGTTTCTTTTTATTTATTAAAGTTGATGATATTCTCCTTATTGAGAACAAAATCATAGTAATTACAGTCTTCCCTCTTTCTCCATCCGATATGCTTCCAGAAAGCATTTCCGATATCGTTCTCCGTAAAAGCGATAAGCGTGACATTGCTTACATGCTCTGCCTCAAGCGCTTCCATAGCCTTTACCACCATGGCTTTTCCTATTCCATGATTGCGGTAGTCCTGTGCAACACACACATGGTAAAGAGTCCCTCTTCTCCCATCATGCCCGCACAGAATACTCCCGATAATCACTCCATTGTCCTCAGCCACAACACTTGTTGTCGGATTCCTCTTAAGAAAAACATCAACACCTTCTCTCGAATCATCAATAGAACGTATTGCAAATCCCTTAATCGAAAGCCACAGGCTGCTGACACCATCATAGTCAGCTATAGTCATGGTTCGTATAATGACACTCATTATTTAGCCTCGATATACTTCTGAGCCGTAAGAAGCTCTGCAATCAGGACAGCTCCACCTGCTGCACCACGGATTGTGTTATGTGAAAGACCTACGAACTTGTAATCAAATACCGTATCCTCTCTGAGACGTCCGAAGGATACGCCGAAGCCGTTCTCATAATTTACATCAAGAGCAACCTGTGGACGGTTATCCTCCTCAAGATACTGGATAAAATGCTTAGGTGCGCTAGGAAGGTTAAGCTCCTGCGGAAGACCTGAAAAGCTTCTCCACTTCTCAATAATCTGCTCCTTTGTAGGCTTCTTCTCAAAGCTTACGAATACTGCTGCTGTATGACCGTTAAGAACCGGCACACGGATACACTGTGTCGTGATAACAGGAAGCTTTGCCTTCTCAATCTTACCATCGACAACCTTACCCATGATACGAAGCGGTTCCTGCTCACTCTTCTCTTCCTCCCCGCCGATGTAAGGAATGATGTTTCCTACCATCTCAGGCCACTCCTTGAAGGTCTTGCCTGCACCTGAAATTGCCTGATATGTAGTTGCAACCACTACCTTAGGACCGAACTCCTTAAGTGCTACAAGAGCAGGTGTGTAGCTCTGGATTGAGCAGTTAGGCTTAACAACGATAAAACCTTTCTTGGTTCCAAGTCTCTTCTTCTGCGTCTCAATAAGCGCAAGATGCTCAGGGTTAATCTCCGGAACAACCATAGGAACATCCTCTGTCCAGCGGTGTGCGCTGTTGTTGGAAACCACTGGTGTCTCTGTCTTAGCGTAGTCCTCCTCAATTTTCTTAATCTCTTCCTTAGTCATGTCTACTGCGCTGAATACGAAGTCAACCTGTGAAGCTACATGCTCAACATCATTTACATTGAGAACTACCATCTTTCTTACTCTCTCAGGCATAGGTGTATCCATCTTCCAGCGGTCACCTACAGCATCCTCATAGGTCTTTCCTGCTGAACGTGGGCTTGCCGCTACCGCAACAACCTCAAACCATGGGTGGTTCTCAAGCAATGAGATAAATCTCTGTCCTACCATGCCTGTTGCACCTAAAATACCTACTCTTAACTTCTTTTCCATAAATAATCTCCTCCGCAATTGTTTTTATATCCAGCAGAATTCATCTGCCTGATTACCAAAAGATAAATCTGCTATTTACAGCCATCATGACATTCGCAGTCACATTCCTGATTTTCAAGGATATCAGGGATTCCATTACCATCGCTGTCAACCTCGCCGGGTCTGATTCCCGATTCACCGACCATATCCCTTCCACGTACATTGTACTTATCTCTCTCAATATTGACATACTGCTCTATAAGTCCGGCTACCATACGCACCTTGTGGACATTTTTAAGCACGTTGTCACAATTATACACGCCGCCGGCATATATACTGATTGTGCCATAATTAAATATACGCCCAAGAAGTGAAATCTTAAGCTGCTTATCCTTAACCTTATACAGCTCTACCTCATCCTCGGTGATATTTAAAAAACCTTTTCTGATAACAAGCTTGTTATCGTACAAAATATACTTGGTGAAGGTAAGCGGAAGACCAACCGCATTGCGCTTCTGCCCCTTCCACACCGGCTTCTTTTTGGTTTTCTTAGCCATGATGATTCCTCCCTGCATATCACTACTATTTAGACAATCGTGAAGCTTGTTTTACCATTGCACAACGTCCGGCTACCACACACCTTAGTTTCACAATCACCTATTAATCAACCTTACTGTAATACCCGAATTCAAATCCCTTTGCACGGCATCCGTCAATGAAATCTGCAAGCATCGAAGCGTTTGTCGTTGATTCTGCGTGAAGAAGGTAGATTGCACCTCCATGTACCTTATTGAGTGCATTTGCAAGCGATGAAGCCACATCCGGCTGCTCATCGACAACCCAGTCCTTATATGCAAAGCTCCAGAATACACTTCTGTACCCCTGGCTCTGCACTATGGCAAGACTCTGCTCACTGAAAGCACCTGTAGGGAATCTGAATAAGTACATCTGATATCCGAAGTGTTCAAGCACATAATCGTTAACTTCTTTTACCTCGTTTATCTGCTGTTCAACGGACAATGTGCTAAGCCCTGCTGAAGGATGCGTCACAGAATGGTTGCCCACAACATGCCCTTCATCTATCATCCTCTGTACAAGCTCCGGATTCTGCTTGGCATAAGGAAGTGTTATAAAGAACACTGCCTTGACATTCTTCTCCTTGAGTGTGTCCAATATTCCCTCTGTAAGTCCGTACTCGTAGCCCTCATCCATCGTAAGATAGATATAATTGCTCTCCGGCTGTATAAAATCAGCTGTATACTTGCCATATCTGTTAATATACCACTGAAGTCCCGTAGGTCTGTTATTCTCATCCACCTCAGAACCGAACCCGAATGGCACATACTCTGATGAGTACGAACCAAAATCTGTTCCAACTGTGACAGTTGAACCACTGTTCAATGAGGCTGATGGATCCTGAACGACAACCGATACCTCCTCACGGGTCTCATTGCCGCTTCCGTCTTTTACAGATATTACTGCCGTGTAGGTTCCAACCGTATTAAAATCAACCGCTGATATATCAGCTGTAACCCTTGAGGTTATATCTCCATCGATATTATCCGTTGCAGTCACATTTGCAAGAATGTCCACCGCATTTCCGACTGTCGCATAGACAGTCCTGTTAACTCCGTTCAGAACCGGAGGCTCACTGTCATTGACAACCATAATGACAATAGGAAGTACTGTCATATTGCCATAAGCATCCTTGGCACATATCTCTGAGCTGTACGCACCTGCTTCCGGATACACAACAGACTGGCTAAGTATCTTGTCGGCATCTGCCTTCATGATATCGTCCGCAAAGCCTATTGTCACGGATGAATTGTCAGACATTGATTTGACAACATCCGTAATGCTAAGCATCTGTCCCGGTGCCACAGAAAATTCATCTGCATACAGTTCAACCGCAGGAGCCGTAGTATCTACAACCTTGACCTCAATCCTGAGTGTCTTGTCAGGATGTACCAGCTCTGCGGTGTAGGTTCCCACTGTATTATAGTCAACCCCCTCCGCATTCAGAACGGTCTTTGCCACATCCTCACTCTTTCCCTTCACATATACCGAAGCCTCCGTAGGCATTGAATTTCCCTGCTCAAGTATAAATGTCTTCGCATTGAGTGTAATCGGCGCCTTACCGCAGCCTGTCAGGGCAAGAGAGCTCATTGCCATTACTCCTGCCAGCGTAAATGCTGCTATATTGTATGAATTTTTCCTTCTTTTTTTATCTGAAGTATTATTCTTATAATTGTAAAACATCTTAATCCTCACTTCTAAAAATATATTGTTTTTCTTCTCACACATCACAGTACTAAAATGCTGTATCAAGTGATATACTAACATAATAAAATATATTTGTACAGATAAAAAATGCATAATTAGTACTGTTGATTATAAAATAAGAACATATTATAATAGTAAAAGCATATCCATGCGCAAAATAGGATTAACAGAAACGGAGATACCGCATGACAAAATTTGAAGAACTGTTAAAAAACATCCATCATAAACATGTATTTATTCAGACTCACAATTTTCCCGACCCTGATGCGATAGCCAGTGCTTATGGGCTGTCCATGCTTTTAAAAAGCTGTAATATAGACTCAACCCTCTGCTACAGCGGACGTATTGACAGACATAGCACGGCCAGGATGATTGAACTTGCGGGAATAAAGATATATAACATAAACGACCTTCCATCCGTTACCGATGATGATGAGGTTATTCTTGTCGATTCACAGAAAGGCAATTCCAACATTATCAACATGACGGGCGAAGAGATAATCTGCATAGACCATCATCCTACCGGAGCACGCACAGCAGCTCCCGACAAGGAGTACCGCTTCTATGATATACGCCCTGAGGCAGGTGCATGCGCCTCAATCATTGCCAGTTATTTTTATGAAAATAATATTCCAATGGATGACAACACTGCAACGGTTTTATGTTTCGGGATAAGAATGGACACCAAGGGACTTTCAAGAGGAGTTTCCGACTTTGACATGGATATGTTCTACAAGGTTTTTAAAAAAAGCAACCACGCCGTAATACAATCTCTCGAAAACAGCACACTTGAATTTTCAGACCTCAAGGTATACGCTGCTGCAATCAACAGCATCCAGGTATACGGCACGGCAAGCTTTGCCAATGCCGGCTACAACTGCCCCGAAGCACTTATCGCAAGCGTTTCTGACTTCATGCTGCAGCTCAGGGAGGTCGACTTTTCCGTTGTGTATTCATTCCGCAGCGATGGCGTCAAGCTCTCCATACGAAGCGAGGATGCCCTATATGATGCCGGAGTTATAGCGAGCCGCGCCCTGCGCGACATCGGTGGAGGCGGCGGGCATGCTTCCATGGCTGGTGGCTTCATTCCGTATGACAGGCTTCACGGACTCGGAAAGGATGACGTTGAAGATATTTCTTCAATTATCCGCGAAAGATTTCTGCATGAGCTCGCATAAATGCGGAGGTAAAAGTTTGAAAGAAAAACTTTCAAACTACTTATTGGTGGCAGTACTGCAAGCAATGCTTGCAATATGCAGGGGTATAAAAATGATATATGATATGTTCTTTACTGTGAAAACAGATAGAAAGTATAAGGTATAATTAAAAAAAGGAAGTAACACAACTAAAGTTAATATGTGTAAATTTACATTTTATATCAAAGAATAAATAAGGAGAAAAACATGGAAAAAATATTCAACTCAGACATGTTCATGCTATGCCTATGTATAGCAGTTGGTGTGTTTGCGTTAATAAGTATAGTAAGCCTTGTGCTGCTGATAGTGACAATGGTAAAATTAAAAAAGATGCGACAGAACTATAGACTGTTTATGAACGGCAAAACAGCAGAGAATCTGGAGGATGCAATGCTTGACCATTTTGCCAAGATTAAGGATCTGGTCGAGCTGACTGATAAACATACCAATCAGCTTGCTTCCATAAAGGAAGAGATGAAGACTGTGTATACGAAGCTTGGAATTGTCAAGTACGATGCATTCAATGAGATGGGTGGAAAGTTAAGCTTTGCGCTTGCAATGCTTGATAACAGCAACAATGGTTATGTGATTAACTCAATGCATAACAGGGAAGGCTGTTATACATACGTTAAGGAGATAATAAAGGGAGAATCATTTATACCGCTTGGTGACGAGGAGAGTAAGGCGTTAAGTCAGGCGATGGGAACGGATATACCGGTGTAAAATAAGCTCCATTGTCCGAAGCAGGATGTTCTAAGAACATCTAAGCTTCTCCAAAAGTCGTGATATGCACAGATATAATACGTTATACACAGCTAGGTATATACAGCCTGTTCCGGCACCCGAATCATAAATAGATTGTAATTAGTGATATAGATAAAATCTTATGATAAACTATATAGCAATAAACCAATGTGCAATGAGGATGATCTTTAATTTTAAAACAGCTTAATATGATATAGCCTAAAATGACAGAAAGCATATTATATACCACTTAAAAGATATATAGCCAATAATTATATTATAGTAATTCATCATAGCGCAAAGCCGTAAAATACTATATTTTATAACGTATATCCACCAAGAATTAGGCTTAAAACCTATTGAAATATAGAAAAATGTGGTGTATCATAAACAACAGTGGTGTCACTAAAATAAGTAAATCAGTGATAAAGATAAGTAATAATAATTGAAGAAAAAGAGCACAAGCGTGCAGAAAAGAGGAAAAGAATATGTTAGATATGAAATTTGTCAGAGAAAATCCTGAGCTTGTAAAAGAGAATATCAGAAAGAAATTTCAGGATTCCAAGCTTCCTTTAGTAGATGAGGTTATAGCACTTGATGAACAGAACAGAGCTGCAAAGGCAGAGGCTGATGGACTTCGTGCAGATAGAAATAAGCTTTCAAAGCAGATTGGCGCTCTTATGGGACAGGGCAGGAAGGAAGAGGCAGAGGCTGTCAAGAAGCAGGTGGCAGATAATGCCGCAAGACTTGCTGAGCTTGAGCAGAAGGAAGCAGAGCTGGAGGAGAAGGTTAAGAAGATAATGATGGTTATTCCTAACATCATTGACCCAAGCGTTCCTATCGGTAAGGATGACAGCGAGAATGTAGAAATCACACGTTATGGTGAGCCGGTAGTTCCTGATTTTGAGGTTCCTTATCACACAGATATAATGGAAGCATTTGATGGCATAGATCTTGACAGCGCAAGGAAGGTAGCTGGAAATGGTTTCTATTATCTTATGGGCGATATAGCAAGACTTCATTCCGCAGTTATAGCTTATGCAAGAGATTTCATGATAAATAGAGGCTTCACATACTGCGTGCCACCTTTTATGATTAGAAGTGAGGTTGTTACCGGAGTTATGAGCTTCGCAGAGATGGATGCGATGATGTACAAGATTGAGGGAGAGGATCTCTACCTTATCGGAACAAGTGAACACTCCATGATTGGTAAGTTCATTGATACAGTTCTTCCTGAGGACACACTTCCAAGAACACTCACAAGCTATTCGCCATGCTTCCGTAAGGAGAAGGGTGCACACGGTATAGAGGAGAGAGGCGTATATAGAATCCATCAGTTCGAGAAGCAGGAGATGATCGTTGTATGTAAGCCTGAGGACAGCAAGATGTGGTTCGACAAGCTCTGGCAGAACACCGTTGACCTGTTCCGCAGCATGGACATCCCTGTAAGAACACTTGAGTGCTGCTCAGGAGACCTTGCAGACCTTAAGGTTAAGTCAATTGATGTTGAGGCATGGTCACCTAGACAGAAGAAGTACTTCGAGGTAGGAAGCTGCTCTAACTTAGGAGACGCACAGGCAAGAAGACTTAAGATTCGTGTTAAGGGTGAGAATGGCAATTACTTTGCACACACACTTAACAACACGGTTGTTGCTCCACCAAGAATGCTTATCGCTTTCTTAGAGAACAACTTAAATTCCGATGGTTCTGTAAATATTCCTGAGGTATTAAGACCATACATGGGCGGCATGGAGAAGATTGAAAAGAAGCATTAATTTATAATACGCTTAGTTTGCTGACCGCCGCCACTGCCTAGAGCAATGTGGCGGGAGCCTGCCTTATAGCAGAAGAGCTGCAGGCCACTTATGATACGAGTGATAAAACTATAGAACAGTACTGTAGGCGGGCAGCAGAGTGAATTGCGATTATTCGCATGATAGAAGAGAGGAGTGCTCATGCATTTATATTTAAAAGCGGTGGGCTTAGGAAGTATAAATACACGTAAGGAATACGATAAACTCATAAAGTATGTTATAAAAGAGAGTATCGAAAAAGGCACTGTACAGTATTCGGATGTGCATTATCTCCCCGGAGATAGTGTATATCCGGCTCAGATAAAGCATTATTTTAATAAGGTAAGCGGTATATCCGTTAATGGATTTTATAATCCGACAAGAAGGAGCTTCAAGCCGGATTATGTCTTTCCTTTTCTTGATGGCTCAGTTGAGAGCTATGAGAGCGAGGTATCCATAGGAAGAAAAACAGAGCGCGTGGCATTTAATGCCTTGTGTGACGAACCGGGCAGGGGAATTGCACTCATTTTTCACCTGAGTAATCCGGTGGATTATCTGCTAAGTAAGCCTATTCTGGCCGATTACACAGATAAGACAGTGAGAATATCGGCTATGTGCAACGAGGGAACGGTTTTGCTGCCTGTAAATAAGAGCGAGCACCAGCTTGACAAGAGCAGGGCAGCGACAGCCGCACGCAATAACCTGATAAATCTTGCTAAGAAGGGCGACACATCCGCTATCGACAATCTCACGATAGAGGACTTAGATACTTATACAAGCATTTATAAGAGAATGCGCAATGAGGACATATTCACTATAGTGGATTCGTCATTTATGCCGAGTGGGTTTGAATGTGATTGCTATTCGGTTGTCGGGAACATTGTTGAATCAAGACAATTTAACAATGACTATACCGGAGAGACTATATATGTGATGACACTTGAGTGCAATGATATAATATTTGATTTATGTATAAACGCTAACGATGTAGTCGGAGAGCCTGCTGAGGGCAGACGCTTCAAAGGCAGAATATGGCTCCAGGGACAGGTAGAATTTTAGTATTCACAGGAGTATTGGAGTATTTGTGTCATATATAGACATAATACTCCGTACTTTGATAAATTAAAGTTAATGGTAATTTTTATATAAAACATATTGTAAAATGTTGTTAAATATGATATAATATTAAAGTTAGTTGACATTGTTTCCTTAGTTAAATGGATATAACAGCCCCCTCCTAAGGTTGTGCTCTACCAGCTGCCTTACGGGGAAAAGTGATCGTTGCCAGTCTCAATTTAATATAAGTCTCTGTAGCTCAGCAGGATAGAGCGTTCGCCTCCTAAGCGAAAGGCCGTGGGTTCGAATCCCGCCAGGGACGCCAGCAAACACGCCGAAAACCTTTGATTTATCAGGGTTTTCGGCTTTTCTTATTTCTGCGGCTTTTGTGGCTTTTTTGCAAAAAACCTTGGTTTGCTAACATTTGCTAACGAGATTTGGCCTTTTGCTAAGAAAGGCGGTAAGTCAGAGGTTCGATTTTTACCAAAGGAACTTGCAAACATTTGTTAGCAGAAATTAGAGGAAGTTGCAAACAAAATCGCGAATTTGCTAACATCGCTCAAAAATGCTTTCAGAACCTTGCTAACAAAAAAAGTGTTTGGTCACTGTGCAAAGTGGTTCAAACGAAGAAAACCTCTCACAAAGTGAGAGGCGTTCTTCTGAGGGAGGGACTTTATAAAGCTTTTGCCAGCTGCTTGAGCAGTGCGGCAGTTTCGGGATTTTTAAGCAGTTCCAGTATCTTCGCTGCATCACTTTCATCACTTTCAGTGACGGCAGTATCCGCAGTTTTAGGCTCTGTATCTTCAACAGGGTCAGGAGTCTTGGATGAGTAAAATGCTTCCTCCAATCGCTGAGCGTTTATGCAGCGATCCTCGTCGATGATGTGAGAGTAGACATCTGCAACCATTTTTACCTGAGCATGACCAGAGTCGCCCTGGACGGATTTCATATCGCCACCATTGAGTTTCAGCTTGTAGGTGATACTGGAGTGACGGAGAGAATGGAATACAACATGAGGCAGTCCGTTTTCTTTGATAAGTTTATTGAAAGCACGGTTAATCACCTGGCTTTCCATCGGACGGCCATTGCTGGAGCAAAAGACCAGGTTATTGTCGATGTATTCATCTCCAAACAGATCCATCAGCTCATCAATTTCTTTTTTTCTCTCTACCAGCATATAGGCAACTGTTTTCGGCAGGTACACGCGGCGAATACTGGTTTTGGTTTTAGGCTCTTTCAGGACCAGAGCAGTATGGGTACTGGCTATGCAAGGTGGAAACTTCTTAATAACACCTTTGTCGCTCAAATCGTCCAATGCACCTCGTGTAACCCGTTGCAGCTCTTTGTTGACGAATATATAAGCTGAACCATTTTCTATGCTCTGTGGTGCAATATCAATGCAGTCCCAGGTAAGGCCCAGCATTTCACCAATGCGTAAAGAGCAGGAGAACGCCAGATTTAAGGCAAGGGAGAGGATAGGATCATCACAGACTTCCATAGCCTTGCTCAGCGTTTCGGCAGTCCATATATCCCGTTCTTTATGTTCTTCTTTGGGAAGTGTCGCATTCAGGACAGGGTTACGGCTGATTAGTTCCCAACGCACCGCCTGATTAAAGGCACTGCGAAGTAGCTTGTGAATTTCTCTTACTGTATGCGGGGTCAGATATTCGCTTGTGGGTTTGCGGTTGTTGACGCTTACCGTTTTCACAGAGAGCAGATCACGGTAATACTTATCCATCATCCTTGGAGTGATGTCGGATAGTAACATATCTCCGATAATAGGAGTTATGTAGTTTCTCGCCAGACCACGGCGGCTTTCATATGTTGACATTGCCCAGGTATTTACACCATAGATGGACATATATTCATCGAGCAGATCGTTCAGGGTCTTTGCCGTAGGAATAAAGAAGGTTCCAGAGTCCTGCTCATACTCAATTTGCTTTTTTCGTTTTTTTGCTTCTGCATTTGTGCTGAAGGTTTCCCAACGCTGTCTGCGTTTTCCGTTTTCATCTGTGTAATCATACACCACAGAATATTTGCTTTTACGCTTCACGATAGATGCCATTTTCATTGCTCCTTTCTGAGATTTTCACATAATGAGTTTGCTTTTGATACCAGGCTTCAAAACTGCTGGTAATGATACGAATTCTTCGATCAATCAAGGTCGTCTCAAAATAGCCCCTTTTAACAAGGTCATAAGCTGTGCCAGATTTCAGCCCCAAAAGATCCGCCATTTCCGGAACTGACATCGTAGTATGCCTCCATTTCTCTCCGGGCGGTGTACCATCCACTTTTTTATAGTGGAACTGGCCGGCATACCAATCTTCAAAGCTATCCAGCATAACTCTCATTCGTCCGGCCACTTGAATTGTTTTGAAATAGTTCTTTTTAACCAACCAGTAGGATTCTACTTTACCAAGCCCAAGCATTTTGCCCATCTCTGGTACAGACATACTGGTCTTTACTCTTTGTTTTTGCATGGCTTTTGCCTCCTCTATAAAGTTTTTCTTGCTATGGCCTCATTGTAAGAGAAAGCAGAAAAAAAGTTAAGGATGTCGATTTGGAGATCGGCATCCTTGACAAATCATTCATCTGCGTGATCCAGCCAGTCATCAAAGCTCTTTTTGGAAATGCGGATATGACCGCCGACTCTGACGCTGTGGAATACACCCTGTTTTACCAGATTATATGCTGTGGGACGACTGATACCCAGAATGTCCTGAATCTCATCGACCGTATAGGTTCTTTTGTCATAGCTGACAGGATTTTGTTCATTAAAGCGGTTCAATTCCGCAATTCTTGCTTCAAACATAAAAACGCCTCCTTTATCCGGTAAGTGGCCTTACGGAGCCTCCATTTCCTCCGGAATATGAATATCTAAACTAACTTGCAGAGCATCATCAATCGCTCTCATTTCTTCGCGAGATACGCGCCCAATGTACGATAAAACACGCCTTTTATCAATCGTTTTAATTTGCTCCAGCAGAACAACAGATTTCAGTCCAAGCTCTGGAACGCTCTCCAGTGCATAGTGTGTGGGCAGCTCCTTTTTCTTAATCCATTTACTGGTGAGCGGAGCTACGATCAAAGTGGGGCAGAAAAAATTCCCCACATTGTTTTGAAGAACCAGGACAGGACGGGTGCCGCCTTGCTCTGATCCAAAATAAGGGTTCAAATTGGCATAATATAAATCCCCACGCTTATAAATCCAATCTTCTTTCATGTTCATCCTCCTATGTTTTGAGATTTGATTATGTAAGAAGGAGGCTCTGCAAATTACAGAGTCTCCTTCAATTTAGCGCCTGTTTTATCCCTTACTTGTCCACGACACCCCAGGGATTTGGGTAATCATTAAGCCGCAGGTGGCTGGCCTGCTTCTCAGGAATTTCACCTCCACTTCGTTTGGTCTTACCCATGGCCTGCGACGGTTGTTATCACGCTCGGACTATGGCTGTAAGAGAGCTTTCCTCCTTGTTATGCCATGACCGGATGCCATCCGATGTATTCCAGCCTGATATATTTCTGATAAACCGAAAACTCATCTATACAGCAAAAATGGGTTGGCCTGTTATGCGAGTGGCAGCTCTCAGAAAATATACCGCTGATGTAGCGGCTATTACGCCCAAAGAGGATCAAACTTAATGATTCGTATATGAGGTTGTCAAGGTGCAAGTGAAAGGATTTCCCTCTCACTTGCTACTGCCACTTTTTTAGAAAATCGCAACCAACTTTTTTATTTTTTCTTCAATTTTTTTCAATCGCTTATCTGCGGCTTGCCGAGTAATACCATATCGTTGGGCTAAACAAGTTGCATTTGGTATCTTCATTTCATAATAGGACAATATAAAATCTCGTTCTGCCGGACTCAGTTTCAATAGAGCTTGGTGTAAATCCTCAAGAAGTAAATTCTGAATAGCTTGTTCCGCAGTATCAACAGATTCATCCACAAACAAATCTGTATCCTGATAACCTTCCTCTGTGCCGTCACGATCTCCCACATGAGAAGCCGGGAATATAGAGCGACTTTTCTCATGTTCCTGGAGATAGCGGCTGTGGCGGTCCTCCTGTTGGTATTTTTCAAAATCTTTGCGAGAACATTCCATGATAATGCGGTCATCTTCATCACGGAACATTTTGACTGTTTCAACAAAAAAGCGCCCAGTAAAGCAACCATTGCGGCGTGCCTTACTGAACGCTGAAAAACTGATTTCCTCCCATTCCTGTGGGCTGTTATTTTTCCAAATGAATACTCTCGTCATATCCTTTCCTCCGTTCAAATTCTTGGTAGTCAGCGAATTTGAACGGTGTCATGGATATTTTGCTATGTACGCCTCCCAGCGCATACCGGCCTCCTAATACCGGGCAAAGAAAAAGGCCGGAAGTGTTTTCACCTCCAGCCATGTTCCTGCCGCCATATTGCAGCAGGAATGAAAAAAGCCCGGTTAATGCCGGGCCTTATGTAGAAAAGTATTCAATTTAGCGCATTCCTGCCACTATAACAAGTATAGCAGGTCGGAAGTCGGAAGGGAGTAGGGATTAGGTCGGGGATTTGTCGGGATTTAGTCGGGATTTAGTCGGGGCAGCTCCTCCAGGACTTCTGGAATAGAATATCCAAACAAGCAAACAGAAAATAAATAGATGGCTTCTCGTTTTCGGTCATAAAAGACACTGCGCTCTATATTTAGTTCTTCCAGCAATTCTTTCTCTGTACTGTTGAACCGATAGATAAATTGCTTAGTCAAAATTTCATAGTAAAGTTCTCCTCGATCCGGATACCGTTTCAGACGAAGGAGTGCACGGTCAATAATATTGACCAGCATTTGATTTTGAACAAGGCAGCAAACTTTTTCTTCAAAGGCTTGCAGTTCAATATCTGGTGCAAAATTTTCAAGATAGCAGAGGCCAGACTCTATATCTTGTTCTCCCATAATCCAAGCAGTTTCTTGTAATTCTTCTGCCCGTTCACTCAGAACCCAGACTACATCACGGTAAATCTTTAGAATCAGCTTACTTCTATGAAACGCAGCGTCGCTGTTAAGCCCCAAAGCTGTTAGCCTGCTGTTACATTTTTGGATTGTTGTGCTTTCTTTTCTCATAGAACATCCCTCCTTGTTCGCAATATTGCGAACATATTAGGTACAAAATAGCATAGCAGAGGAGCGTGAGAGAGGGCAGTGCCTCTCTCTATTCCCCCATTTGGTTATATCAGGTTTCTGGATTTTAGACGAATCTGCATTGCTTGCTTGGAAACCTCAAAAATATTTGCCATTTCAGCAATGAGCTGTTCATCTGTCCGGCCTATTTTAAGCCGGTAAAAACATTTTTTGATCTGCGGTAAAGGCATCAGCAGAGCAGAAGCCAGAGTATCCGCCTGACGCTCAATTATGCCATGACTTTCGTCGGAAGAAACATTTCCGTTATAAGCAGCAACATCTCCAGTACCAGAGTACAACTTCTTATGTAGTACCCAATGAGCCAGCTCATGGGCACAGGTAAAACGGAGCCGCCCTAATTTTGACGGATCACAAAGCCGTTCATCAATTAAGATTGTACCGGCTCTTACTGCAATCATTCGATACTGTCTCTGTATCTGGTCATATAAGACAACAGCACCGTCATCGAAAATTGTTTCCCCTAATATCTTGGGGTTTTTTCTTAGTGTATGAAACTCCAGGATTAGATCAAACTTTGTCTCGATAATGGTTTCGATTGGCACAGGACATGGTTGCCCGGATAGCAGAGAGGGATCATATTCCATCAGGATTTTTCGCCCTACTGCCTCGATTGCTTCTGTACGGATTTGTGGAATTGACAAAGCTCTCCCCCCTATCGTTTACGCTCCTTTAGCATTTTCATAAATGTCTGCCATTCTTCATCGGTAGCATCTACTTCTTTTGCCACACGCAAGGCTGCCCGAACAATATCTTTTTCCATGATATAGTCTGGCAAATCAGCAGATACTGTATTGCGTGATTTTGCAGCCAGATCCAAAAGCAACTCATGTTCTGATTTATCCAAATTCAGAAAGGCAGAGATGCGTTCCACAAAATCTCCATTGGGTGCAGGACGGCGGCTTTGCTCAATATCACACAGATAACCGTAAGCAATATTCAAATGCTTGGCTGTATCGCGTAAATTGAATTTGTGCGCCTTGCGTTTCTCGGCTATAAATGATCCAAAAGTTATATTGCCCACAGCATTCACCTCTCATTTGTTCGACGAACTGCGAACATCTTGCTTATATTGTATATCGAACATCTGTTCACTTCAAGGATAAAAATTTCATTTGAAAAGAGGTGTTAAAAATCAATAACACCTCTTTTGCGCTATATAAATTCCTGAGCGATTTGCTGCATTTCCGTAATGCACTCTTTGGGAGAGAGAATTTTTATTTTCCCTTTGAATTTGAATATCCAGCCATAAAAAGTTCCACTGGGGTTCACTTCAATTTTGGCTGTGAAGTGTGTATCATCATACCTATCAACAGCAGCATCTTCTCCATAATGATCTATGATTACTCTCATCAATTCGTTTTCACATAGAAGGGTTACTTCCTTCGATGACTCCGATGTAAACATATCAACCATTTTATTTGTATAGGAGGCTACATCAAATCCCTCTATCGGCATAAAGTAAGTTTCCAGATTTTCTACACTTGTTAGCCGATCTACACGGAAGTGAGCAATTTTCTGATGCTTCAGAGAAAATCCAATCAAATAGTAATGGTCATTTTTCCATTCAAGCGCATAAGGATTTACGACATAATAATATCCATCATGCTTTAAGATTTTCTTTTTTTCTTGAGTATATTCATAGTATTGGAACCGAATTTGCTGATGGTTTCCAATCGCTGTTTGGATATTGTCAATGATGTAGTAAACCTTTTCATTATGCGGTTTGACACGGCTGGATAAAGCAGCAAATTTTTGAAGCTGCTTTGCCTGATGTAGACTGGTCAGACGGCATAATTTCTGCACCAGCTCCTCAGACTTCTTGGCAGAAATGATCTTCGAGGATGCTACTGCGTCTGTCAGCATTTTCAGTT